>Ga0206129_10000392_pt1 | contig 70170 bp, 77 predicted proteins | sample Helgoland_Spring_8_FD_148616 | JGI IMG/M metagenome (GOLD analysis project Ga0206129, IMG submission 148616) | Pelagic subsurface seawater microbial communities from Kabeltonne, Helgoland, North Sea - Helgoland_Spring_Bloom_20160502_2 | ecosystem: Environmental > Aquatic > Marine > Epipelagic ... | reverse complement strand
TCTGCCGCGCGGCTTCGGGCAAGAATGTCGCCCGGGCGGCCACGCTGCTTGAACCTGGGCGGCCGGGCTGCTTGAAAACGTCTCCGCAACCATTTATCGCGACACTCGCTTGGTTGCGGCGGCGCGACAATCCAATCCGGTCGAGGTATCGATGCCTCCGCCCGACAAAGCAGGGACTGACCAGCATGGCGCTTTATCTCGTAACCGGGGGGTGCGGCTTTATCGGTTCGCATCTGGTGGATGCGCTGCTGGCCCAAGGCGACCGTGTGCGGGTGCTGGACGATCTCTCCACCGGCAAACGTGCCAACATTCCGGAAGACCGGGTTGAGTTGGTTCTGGGCGACGTGGCCGACCCGGCCGTCGTACGCCGCGCCATGGCCGGCGTCGATGGGTGTTTCCACCTGGCAGCCATCGCCTCCGTCCAGCGGGCGAACGAGGACTGGATCGGCGCCCACCGGGTGAACCTGACCGGCAGCATTGCCGTCTTCGACGCCGCGCGCACCGCCCGCGGCGGCAGGCCGGCGCCCGTGGTCTATGCCAGTTCCGCCGCCGTCTACGGCGACAACCCGGACGTGCCCCTCTGCGAGACCGCGGTGACCCGGCCGTTGACCGCTTATGGCGCAGACAAGCTGGGGTCGGAGCAGCATGCCAGCGTTGCCGGCATCGTCCACGGCGTGGCATCCACCGGCTTTCGCTTTTTCAACGTCTACGGGCCGCGGCAGGATCCGTCCTCGCCCTATTCCGGCGTGATTTCGATCTTTGCGAACCGGCTCGCCGCGGATCAGGGCATCACCATTTTCGGCGATGGCGAGCAGACCCGCGACTTCGTCTATGTGGCCGACGTGGTCCGCCACCTGATCGCCGGGATGGATCATGCCTCGACCAAGGCGACGGTGTTCAATGTCTGCACCGGCCAGGCGACCAGCGTGCTGGCCCTCGCCGACACGATCGCCGGCCTCCTGCAGGCAAAGGCGGATATCCGATTCGGCACGGCCAGGCCCGGCGATATCCGCCATTCGCTGGGCAATCCCGAGGCCGCGGCGACAGCGCTTGCCGTCCGGGCTGAAACGGCGTTGGATCAAGGGCTTGAACGGCTACTCGACAGCCTGCAGAGCGGCTGATCCGGGCCCCGCGTGCGGGGGCGTTTCCTTTTTGTTAACCTATTGCATCGACCATACAGGCTGACCGGTAGCCGTTTGGCCTTTTCGCGTGGCTGCCAATCGAATGTCGGCAATGAACGGCCGCCCTGTTGGAGTCGCCGCGCGCATGAACCACGCCCACAGGCCCGGCACACCCGCTCGCCCGAGCGCGGTCAATCCCGCGGAGCCCCGCACCATGTCAACGCCCAGCGTTTCTTTGGTTGTTGCCGGTGGCGAAATGCTGTTGCGCGAAGGACTGAAACGCCTGTTCGAGGGCACGGCGTTGCGCATCGTCGGCGAGGTCGACCTGCCTCCCGCGGCCCGGCAGGAGGCAGCGCTGACGCAGACGCCGGCCATCGTGCTGGCCATCGATCCGCACCTGGCAGCCGGCGCCCCCGCACCCTGGCTTTCGCTGGCCGCGGCGACGCTGGAACAGGCGCGGGTTGTTGCGCTCTTCAGCCGTGGCGGCGACCGGGAGGTGATTGCCGCACTGCGGGCCGGTGCGGCCGGCTGCCTGTTCACGGCCATGCCGCCTGCCGCATTGGTCCACGCCATCCATCTGGTGGCGCTGGGCGGCAATGTCTTTCCCACCAGCATCAGCGGTGCGTTCGCCTCCATGCCCGCCGGCAGCGACGATCCGACCCTGACCCCGCGTGAGCGCGATATTCTGCGCGGGCTGGTCGCCGGCCAATCCAACAAGGAAATCGCCAACCGGCTGGGCACCACGGACATGACCGTCAAGGCCCAGTTGCGCCATTTGCTGCGCAAGCTTGGGGCGGTGAACCGAACCCAGGCGGCACTTTGGGCGCGGGAGAACGGCTTCGAATAGGGCCGCCGCAGGTATGCTTGCACCGCGCGGTGGCCGGGGCTAGGGTCCGACGCTCTGCCAAATCTTCGAGCGACCGAGGGACCTCATGCGTATTGTCCTTGCCACCCTGGCCCTGGGCGTCAGCCTGGCTGCCAGCAGCGCCAGCGCCGAACGGGTGCTGGCCACAACCCAGGAGCTTCGTGAAAATACGTTGGTCATGGAGTTACGCACCGGCGACGTAACCATCGAAATGCGCCCCGAACTGGCGCCGAACCATGTGGCGCGGATCAGGGAGTTGGTGCGCCAGGGCTTTTACAACGGCCTGAAATTCCATCGGGTGATCGAAGGCTTCATGGCCCAGACCGGCGACCCGCTCGGCAATGGCCAGGGCGGGTCCGGCCAGAATATCAAGGCCGAATTCTCCGACGAGCCGTTCGAGCGCGGCACGGTCGGCATGGCGCGCGCACAGCATCCGGACAGTGCCGACAGCCAGTTTTTCATCATGTTCCGCCGCACCCCGGCCCTGGACGGTCAATACACGATCTGGGGCAAAGTGACCGACGGTATGGAGCATGTCGACCAAATCCGCCGCGGCGATCCGAACAAGAATGGCATAGTCGAAAGCCCGGACCGCATCGTCCGCCTGTCCGTCGAAGCGGACCTGCCCTGACCATGCCCCGGCTTGCGCCCGGCCGAACTTGGCCGGGCGCAAGCGGGCCTCAGCGGCCGCCCGCCGCAAACCCAGGGCGCCAGCCCAGCATGCGCAAGCTGTTCAGCAGGACGACACCGGCGCCAACGCCGATCAGGATCAGCGCCACCCACACATCCAGACGGCCGAGCATGGCAAGTGCGATCGCCACCAGCATCGGCACGATCGCCACCACCGCCGACTGGCGCAGCCGCCGTTGCAGCGTCCGCGCCGCGCCGAAACAGGCTGCAACCAACAGCACGCTGGCGTCGCGCACCAGAAAGCCGGGCCGGGCCGCCGCCGGCGTGTTCAGCGCACCGAAGCCAATGCTGAGATCGGCGGCCGCAAGGCCGGCGGCATCGCGCAGCGGATGGCCGACCATCGCGACCATCTGGCCGTTCTGCTGAATCGCCCGTATTTCGGCCACCTGCTGGGCGCCGTTTTCGGCCACCACATAGCTGTCGGCTTCGACCGTGCCGGCGATCTGGGCAAGGCCGCTCTCGCTGCCACCCCCGATCACGCAGGTCTCCACCCCGCTGGAGCGGAGAATGCGGACCGCGCTGCAGGCTGTCTGGCGGATCGGATCGGTCAGCCAGATCGCGCCCGCCGCATGCCCATCGACGCAGACGAAGAGCGGCTCTGCCGAGGGCTCGTCCGGAAGGTCGGTCATCACGAAATTCGGATTCAAGGATACGCCCTGGCTCTCAACAAAAGCCGCAGAGCCGACGGCAATGCGATGCGTGCGCGGGCCGGCGCGGACATGCGCAATCACGCCGTCCTCCCCCTCATACTCCCGCTGCTCCAGCGCGTGTTCCGGGGCGTTGTGCCGGACGGCGGCCGTGCGCACCTGTTGTGTCCAGGGAAAGGAGCTGCCGTCGAGCGCTGCATCGGCCAAGGCGAGCACCCGCCGCTCGTCCCCGCCGCCGGTAACGGTGGTGCGCAGCACCCGCCGCACGCCTTCCGTGACCACGCCGCTGGCACCGATCAACAGCAACTTGATGGCGCCGGCGCGCTCCATCTCCAGAGGCTCGCGCGCCCAGATTCCCCACCGCCGCAGCGTTACCGCCGCCACGCTGTGGCTGACCGGTGCCGCGAAAGCCAGACTGGCCGGCGCACCGGCGGCCAGGATCAACAGGCCGCTTTCCAGCGCTGCGAACATGGGCCGGCCCATCAGCCAGGTCAGCACGGCAACGGCGGCCGCAAACACCATGACGCCGAAATACCCCCATAGCACCCAGCGATCCAACCGGCTTTGCCAGGGCTCGCGAGCCGGCTCCGACTCGGCCGCCACCCGGGCCAGCAGGGCCACCGCGGCATCCCGCGGCCGTGCGGTAATGCGCACCCGCCGCATGTCGCCCTGGTTCAGCGTACCCCCCAGGACCGCATCGCCCGGCCCGCACCGATAGGGCCGGTCGCCGCCGCCAACCGTGCTTTCGTTCACGGGGCCTTCGCCGGAGAGCAGCACGCCATCGCTGGGAAAGCGCTCGCCATTTTCCACCTGCACCACTTGGCCACGGCGCAGGGTTGCCGTGTCCCGCTCCCGCAGGCTGCCGCGAGACTCGACCATGGCGCGTTCCGGCATCAGCCGTAACATTCGCTGTAGTTTGGCGCTGACCGCGGCGCGGCTGGACTTGTTGGCGCTGTGGGCCAGCAGCCCGCAGGCCGCGATCAAGGTGCCCACCAGGAAATAGGGTTTTCCTGCCTCCTGCAAGCGCAGCACCGAAATCAAACCCGCCATCCAGGCAGAGCCGGCGCCAATGGTCAGCGCCAAGCCCATGCTCAGCGAACGGCGCCGGGCCCAGACGATGGCCTCGCGCAACAACGGCGCGCCCAGCACGACGATGACGAAGGCCGACGCGACCATCTGGGCGATGGGCAGCATGGGCCAGCCCAGGCCGAAATCCTTGATCGACAGGGCGATCTGCGCGGCCAGGATCAGGAAGGCCAGCAATGTCTGATCCACAAAGGCGCCACCGCGGCTGCTGTTGGCACGTGTGACCACATGGGCCGGCAATTCCAGCCCTGCCAGCATGCTGCGCAGCGCCGAGGCTTTGAGCCGGCTGCGCACAACCAGAGTCTGGCTGGCCTCGTCCACCAAAACCCGGTGCACATCCGGCGACTTGTTCAATTCGGACGCGGCACGCACCGCAGCATCCGACGTATCTCCGTCCCGGATGCGCAAGACCGCGGTCAACTGTTCCGTGCCGCCGCTCACCCCGTCAGACCTAACCGCGCTGCTGTCATTCATTTCAACTGAAACCGCCATGGAGACCCATGCCTTTAGTGTTCCCGCCGCAACCGCAGCTTGTACCTCTAACTAACACAAGCTCTTCCACGCTGCAGGCATTTTCCATATCCTGTGCGAAACTGCAGCGATTGCATCGAGTTCCCGCTCTGTCAACCTGGCGGACCTGACGGTTCGATGCCGACAGACGGAACCCATCCGTCGGCTGAATCGAACCGCCGGATTATTCAACCGGATTATCGAAATAGGGGGCCGGTTCACGAAACGCTTGCCGTAACAAGCGTTTCGATCGGACCGCTAGACGGCCCCGTGCACCCGAAAGCCACCGAAATGCGACGGTATCGCCTTGATCCGCGCCACCAGGGCGGCGTGGGCGTCCGGGTCGAGGTCGTCCGGCGGTTCGAACCGCATGACATCGACCACGCCGCCGAAGCGTTCCTCGATGGCCCTGGGCAGTTCATCGTAGGTGCCGACGGCGGCGAACAGGCGGACGACGTCGTCAGGCACCTGGGCTGCCAGCTCGTTCCATTTGCCTTCGACCGAGAGGCGGTGCAGCTTCAGGCCCAGATCCTCCAGGCCATGGCAGGCGAACACCGGCAGGTAGGTGCGGGTCGAGCCATAGAAGCCGACACGGTAGCGCACCCACTCGAACCGCTCTGCCACCGCGGCCTCGTCCTTGCCGGTAGCGACAAAGCCGCCGCCGGAAATTTCCAGGTTCTCCCGGGCATGGCCGGCGGCCTCCAGCCCGCCGTTGATGCGGGCCATGCACACGTCCTCGATATATTTGCGGGTACAGAAGCCATGCAGGCGGGCGCCGTCGGCGATGCGCCCCGCCATGCGCAGCATATCCGGCCCGACCGCGGCAACGCTCAAAGGAATTGGGGTGTGGTGGCTGGCTTTCGGCGAGAATTCAGGCGTCATCAGGGTGAATTTGTAGTGCTCGCCCTGGAAGTTCAGCTTCTCGCCATGATCCCAGCAATTCCAGATCGCTCTCAGCGCCTGCATGTATTCGCGCATCCGGCCCACGGGGTCGCGCCAGGGCACGGAGAAGCGGCGCTCGTTATGGCCTTTCACCTGCGTGCCCAGACCCAGTTCGAAGCGGCCGTTCGAGTTCCGCTGCAAATCGTGCCCCATGTTCGCCACCACCATGGGCGAGCGCGGGAAGGCCACGGCAATCGAGGTGTTGAGAGCCACCCGCTCGGTCACGCTGGCAGCGATGGCCAGCGGCAGAAAGGGATCGTGCGCCAGTTCGCTGGAGGAAACGCCGTCATAGCCGGCGGCCTCCGCACGTTTGGCGGCGGCGGCGGTCTGGCTCCAGTCTTCGACGGGCAGTTGAGCGAACACGCGCATTCTCTTCGGTCCTTACGAGGGGGGGGCTTCCGCGGGGCTTCGGTTCCGCCTAGCATGCCCGCAATCGAGGAGAACGCCAAGATGCCTGACAGCACCGCCCCCGCCATCGATATCGACCGCCTGCGCAGCCATATCGGCTCGAAGGTGGAGGATCGCGACACCATCACCGCCTGGCCAATGGCGGCGATGGACGCCACGCTGGACCGCAACGAGGCAGCACCCGAGGCCGGCACGCCGATCCCACAAGGCTGGCACCAGTTCTGGTTCCTGCCGACCACAAGGCCCGGCGAGCTGGGCCCGGACGGCGCGCCCACCTCGTCCGGCGTCATCCCCGCCATGCCCCTGCCGCGCCGCATGTTCGCCGGCACCACCTGGACCTTCCACCAGCCGCTGCATGTGGGCGATGTCTGCCGGCGCGAGACCGCGTTGACCGACATCCAGATGAAAAGCGGCTCGACCGGCACGCTGGTGTTTGCCACCGTCATCAGCCGCATTTACGGCCCGAACGGCCTGGCCGTCGAGGAGGAGCGCGGCACGGCCTTCCGCGAGGCCGTGACCGAGGGTGCCTCCAGCGCCGCGCCGAAGCGGGAAACGCCGCCGACCGACACGATCTGGAGCCGCACCCACACCTGCGACGAGGCGATGCTGTTTCGCTTTTCGGCGCTGACCTTCAACACCCACCGCATCCACTACGACACCCCTTGGGCGAAGGATGTGGAGGGGTATCCCGCCTTGGTGGTGCACGGGCCGTTGAGTTCGACCCTGCTCATCAACTTCGTCCGCGACACCCACCCGACGCAGACGATCAAGACCTACCGCATGCGTGCCCGCGCGCCATTGTTCGCAAACACGCCGATCACTCTGGTCGGCCGCCCCACCGCCGACGGCTGCGAATGCTGGAGTCTGACGCCGGAGGGGACCGTCGCCATGCAGGTGCAGGTTACCTTCGCTTAGGGGAGTGCGAAAGCGATGGCCGACGAACTGACCGGCGGCTGTGCCTGCGGCGCGGTGCGCTACAGCGTGGCGGGCAAGCCGAAATACATGGGCAACTGCCACTGCCGCGACTGCCAGCGCGCCACCGGCAGCGCCTATTTCCCGGCGGTGCTGGTGCTGGCGAACGAGTTCACCCAGCACTCCGGCGAGGTCACCTGGTACGAGAGCAAGGCGGATTCGGGCGAGACCATGCAGCGGGCCTTCTGTCCGCACTGCGGCTCGCCCCTGTTCCTGCGCAACACGGCGCGGACAGGCGGCGTGGTGCTCTATGCCGGCAGCCTGGACGATCCGGGCATCTACGAGCCCAGCCGCGACATCTACACGTCCAGCGCCCAGCCTTGGGACGTCATGCACGCCCACCTGCCGAAGTTCGCGCAGATGCCATAGGCGCTGGCCCCTGGCCCTCGGCCGCCGCCGCGGCTAAGGTCGGGCCCCATGCGACTCTGGGCCATCAGCGACCTGCACCTTGCCTCTGCCATCAACCGCGGCGCGCTGGCGGCACTGCCGGATTACGGCCCGGACTGGCTGATCCTGGCCGGCGACGTGGCCGAGCGCAGCGAGCATTTCCACCTGGCCTTCCAGACGCTCACCCGGCGCTTCGCCTGCGTGATCTGGACGCCGGGCAATCATGATCTCTGGACGGTGACGGACGATCCGGAGTTTGCGGATCTGGGCGGCGACGCCAAGTACCGGGCCATCGTCGCGCTCGCCCGATCCTATGGCGTTCTGACGCCGGAGGACCCGTGGCCGGTCTGGACCGGACCGGGCGGCCCCTGCGTGCTTGCCCCGCTCTTTACGCTCTACGACTACAGCTTCCGCCCGGCGGAGGTCGCGCGGGCCGATGTGGTTGCCTGGGCGCGGGAGGGGCGATCCGTCTGCGCCGACGAGATGTTTCTGAACCCCGCTCCCTACGCCAGCCGCGAGGACTGGTGCCAGGCCCTTTGCGACACCGCAGAGGCCCGCCTCGCCGCGCTGGAGCCGGACCTGCCGACCGTGCTGGTCAACCACTACCCGCTGCGGCAGGATTTGGTTCGCCTGCGCCGCATCCCGCGTTTTTCCCCCTGGTGCGGCACCGCGCGGACCGCCGATTGGGCCGAGCGCTTCCGCGCCCACACGGCGATCTACGGCCACCTGCACATCCGCCGCTCGGAGCAGTGGGGCACAACGCGTTATGAGGAAGTTTCCCTCGGCTACCCCAAACACTGGGACCGGACCGCCGGTATGGAGCCCTATCTGCGCCCAATCCTGCCGGCGGAGCCACTGTGAGCCCTCAGCCTGGCGACCAGTTGTAGGCCTTGGCGCAGGCGCCGCCCATCAGCATGGCCTTTTCGTCAGCGGTCAGCCGGTCGGTCTCCACAAAGGGTTTCACGCCCTGCTCGTACGACAGCACCGCATGCGCGCGGGTCCAGTCCGTGCCCCAGAGGCAGCGGTCCAGGCCCCAGGCATCGAACACACGGGCGAGCGGGTCCCAGATGTCGCTATAGGGGTAGCCAACCTTGGAGAGGGTGCAGGCGCCGGAGACCTTGATCACCACGTTCGGGCGCTTGGCCAAATCCAGCACCGCCGGCAGGTCGGCCCAGGGCTCCCAGGTCTTGCCGGCGGGGACGGGTTCGCGCGGCTGCAAAATGCCAAGATGGTCGAGAACCCAGCGTGTGTTCGGGTGGGCGTCGATCAGCGCCTGCCCTGCCGCAATCTTGTCCCAGCAGAGCAGGTTGATGGGCAGGCCGTGGCGAGCCGCCTCCCGCGCGATCACGGCAAGGCCGGGATGGTCCGGCTCGCGCTCCGGCCCGTGGGTCATCATGATGCGGATGCCGACAGTGCCGGGTGTCGCCTTCCAGTCGGCGATGACGTCGGCGACCGCGGGGTCGTCCGGGTCGACCGGCTTGATCAGGCCGAACTTGCCGGGATGCGCCTCGTGCACCTCCAGCGCATAGCTGGCATCGTACTGGTACATGCTGAAAGACGAAACGAAGATGGCGCCGTCGACGCCCACGGCCTCCATGGCCGCCACCATCTCGTCGCCGTTCACGTGCGGCGGCCAGTTCGGCACGGTGGCCCAAGGGCGGGCCGGCGTGTTCGGCTCATAGACGTGGACCTGGGAATCGATAATCGGGGTGCCGTTTATCGGCATGGGCGGGGTTTCCTCTTCCGTCGTTCGTTGGTGCCATTTCAGCCGCTTGCGCCGGCAGCGTCCAGGGGTGATTGCGCCGACGGGCTCTTGTCTGCCCTGCCGCGCGGGCATGCGCGAGCGCTATCCCGCTATCCCGCTGGCCTGGCTGGCCTGGCTGGCCTGGCTGGACGCAGCGGCGTATCCGCAGGGGCCGTGACCGTGGCGGCTCGTGGTCCGACCGAACCGCTAGCGTCAGGTCTCCGTCCACCGCCGGCCCCCGGTCCACCAATCCATAGGAGCCCGGATTGAAGGCCTGCTGCCGGGCCGGATGGTCGCCGGTCGGCGTGGCCGCCACCGCCTCTTCGACCATGCCCGGCCGGAGCGAGAGCGGATCGCAATAGCCGATAACGGGGATACGCGGAAAGTGTCGGGACATTGGGAACCAGACTTTCGAACCTGCGGGCGGCGCACATCTGCCAATTGTTTCGCAGCCAATCTGCCACGTCCGGAAGCGTTGTCATTCCACTTGCACATCGCCGCAATTCGGCTGTATTGGCGGCTTCGGGCGCCCGCTTTTCGGGGGCCGTCGGGAAACCCTTCCATGCAAGATACCAAGGCCAAGTTGCTGATCCGCAACGCCACGCTCGACGACGTTGCGCCCATCGTTGCCCTTTCCCGCCGCGTCTACGCGGTCGAACTCAGCTACTCCCCGCAGCAGGTGCGGGGCCAGATCAACAACTTTCCGGACGGCGTGTTCGTTGCCGTCTATGACGACAAGATCGTCGGCTATTGCGTCACCTGTATCGTCACCGAGCGCATGGGCATGCGCCAGCACACCTGGCACGAGATCAGCGGCGGCGGCTTCTCCGCCCGCCACAATCCGGAAGGCGATTATCTCTACGGGCTGGATGTTTCGGTCGATCCCGATTACCGCCGCCTGCGCATCGGCCAGCGCTTCTACCGCGCCCGGCGCGAGCTCTGCCGGCGGCTGGAATTGAAAGGCATCGTCTTCGGCGGCCGCATGCCCGGCTATCATCGCCGCCGCAAGGAATACGGCGACCCCGGCGCCTATCTGGAGGCGGTGCGCGCCCAGGTCGTCAAGGATCAGGTGATCGGCTTTCAGATCAAGCAGGGCTTCGAGCCCATCGGCATCCTGAAAAACTACCTGCCGGACGACAAACCCTCCGGCGGGCATGCGGTGCACATGCTCTGGACGAACGAGTTGGTTGCGGAAGTGCCGACCTCCCGCACCACCCGCCCCGACCACCGCCTGCCCAACACGGTGCGGGTGGCGACGGTACAGTTCCAGATGCGGCGCATCGCGAATGTCGACGAATTCGAGCAGAACATCGAATACTTCGTCGATGTCGCCTCCGACTACCGCGCGGATTTCGTCACCTTCCCGGAACTGTTCACCACACAATTGCTGTCGCTGGAGCCAGAGAAAAAGCCGCCGCAGGAAGCCATCGTCAAGGTCACGGAATACACCGACCGCTTCAAGGCGTTCATGAGCCGGCTGGCGATTTCCTACAACATCAACATTATCGGCGGCTCGCACCTGACCAAGACCGAGACCGGCACCATCCGGAACACCTGCTTTGTCTTTCTGCGGGACGGCGCTGTTTATGCCCAGGACAAGCTGCATCCAACCCCATCCGAGCAAGAATACTGGAATATCGAAGGCGGCGACGGCGCCACGGTCATCCCCACCGACTGCGGGCCCATCGGCGTGACCATCTGCTATGACAGCGAATTCCCGGAACTCGCCCGCATCTTGGCCGACCAGGGCGCGCTAATCCTGTTCGTCCCCTTCTGCACCGCCGAGCGCCGCGGCTATCTGCGCGTGCGCTATTGCTGCCACGCCCGCGCCATCGAGAACCAATGTTACATGGTCCTGTCAGGGGTGGTCGGCAACCTGCCAAACGTGGATGCCATGGACGTGCACTATGCCGAGAGCTGCATCCTGACGCCCTCGGACTTTCCGTTCGCCCGCGATGGCGTTGCGGCAGATACGGCGGCAAACACGGAAACCATCGCCATCGCCGACCTCTCATTGCCATCACTGCTGACCAGCCGGCACTCGGGCACGACCCGCAACTATGCCGACCGCCGCTTCGACCTCTACCGCATCACCTGGTCGAAAACAGCGTTTCCGGGCGTTTGAACCGGGCCGGAAAAAAAGCCGCCATCGCCCGTTGGCAATGGCGGCTTCCCGGTTCGTCGGTGGGAAAGCGGCTCGGCCAGGTTCCCCCCGTCCGGGCAATGTCTGCGGCGGTCGCCCTAAGCCAACCGTCCCCGAATGGTGCGCGGCTCAAAGCCGGAACAGGGTCCGGCGCCGCAGACGCACTCGAATGGCCGGAATAACCGGTCCTCGGTCTGCTCATAGTTCATGGTGACCCACTCGCCTGCCGCAATCGGCCGGCGGGCGGTGAAGGTGCGGGTCTGCATATCGACGTCGCAGTTCGGGTCGCACCGGTGTATGATCTTGCCCATGAAGAACGGGTCGTGCAGGTACAGCCCTGGCTCCACCTGAAGGGTAAAAAGGGTGATCTCGCTGGAATAGAAGCCGGTGAAGCGGAAGACGATCTCCCCCGGCTGAAAAGGAACCGCAGCGACAACACCTTCGCCAACACCACGGCTGATGGAGCGGATCGCGAAGCGCTCGCGAGTCGGCTCGTGCGGGAATTCCGGCACCGCATCCGGGTAGAACCGGCTCACTTGCGCAACAGCGTCCGGCTGTCGATCCCGGCGGGAGCGAACCAGTCCTCAACGGCTTTCACGACCGCCTCGGCCTCGAAGTCCTTGCAGGAAAAGACGTCGAGATACATGTCGCGGGCTTCGTCGTTGGTGTGGATGGTGATGGCGCTGGTCTGGATCAACTGGACGGCGGAAATGCCGACCTCGTCGCCTTCGCCGAAACGCTCCACGAACGGCTCGCCAAACGGCACCATGTCGATGCGCTTGACCATGTCGCGGCAGAAGTCCGCGATCGTGGATTTCTCCAGCAGCGCGGCGCTACAGCCCGACGCTGTCAGCATCACGTGTTTCCCATAATGTTGGACGCCATCGACGACGATGCGCTTGTAGGGCATGGATGGGGGATTTCCTTAAGGGAAAGAGGTGGCACAACCGATGAAGCGCCCCGGGCCGGATCGCGCCGGGCGAAAGCGCTTCCCGCTCTCAGCGCCCGAAACGGGGGCGCAACCGGCTGCTGACGATCAGGCCGCGTAAGCGGAACCTCTTCCCGTGTCCTGATCCCTGCAGATCGCGGCTATATGATGAAATAGAGCGGGCGCCACAAGCGGTTTGTGCCGCTGGTGACGCCCGCAAACTGCGCCAGAACGACGCACATAAAACACGCCTCCGGGATCGGATTTTTATCCCGTTATATCAAATGCTTACCGGAACCGCTGGCCTACTCCCCGTGCCACTCCGCCCAGTCCTCCAGCGGCGCACGCTCGGTGACGAGCCGGTTGATCGGCGCATTCTCGTCTGCATGGCCAAGCGCCATGCCACAGACCACGGTCTGCTCCTCGTCGAAGCCGATCTCGCGGCGGATGACGGCGTGATAATGGCACCAGGCCGCCTGGGCGCAGGTATCGAGCCCGGCACCGCGCGCCGCGGTGCAGAAATTGCCCAGGAACATGCCAAGATCGAGCCAGCTGCCGATCTCCAGCGCCTTGTCGATGGTGAAGAAAATGCCGACCGGCGCGTCGAAGAACACGAAGTTGCGGCCGGTCTGGGCAACCATTTTCTCCGTATCCCCCCGGCCGATGTCGAGCAGGCCGTACATATCCCATCCCACCTTGCGCCGGCGCGACTTGTAGGGCTCCGGAAACACGTCCGGATAGTAGTTGTATTCGGCAACATGCTTGTCGTTTTCGGTCTCGCGCGCATGCAGCACCGCCTGGCAGACCCGGTCCCTGGCCGCACCGGTCACCACATGCGCCTTCCAGGGCTGCATGTTCGTCCCGGAGGGCGCGCGCGACGAGACTTCCAGCAGCCGCCGCACCGTCTCCATCGGCACCGGCGTCGGCAAAAACGCCCGGACGGAGCGGCGCGAGGTCAGCGCGGCCTCTATGGTGGGGTCGATAATGGGGGTGGCGGGGTGATTCATGGGGGAAGCTTTGCTGTTCGGATTGAACTCGAAGTTGAGCCCGAAGACAAGGCGGCAATCGCCGGCGGCGGCACGCCCACTCGTTCCGATCGGGCTGTGGAACATGGGCTTGAGATCGGGTTGGCTGGGTCCACGGACACTGCGTTCAAGCATGTCTGAGATTTTCGGGCAAGCCTCGGGCATCGCTCCGAAATAGAGGGTCTGAGCCTGGATCGGCCGAAACCCTCCCCCTCCCCGGCACGCTGCCGTCGGATGCCTATGTCTGCGCCATAGGCCCCGTCACCCGGCGCGACCGCCGTCATCGGCACGCCGGACAATCGGATAAAGCGCCTGCGCGATCCGATCCAACTGACTGGCGGCTATGGCGTCACCGCCGGCTTCGTCCACGACCGGGCCAACCGCGAGAGCACCATGCGCAGCGGAGGTCCGGTCATGCGCTACGTCGCGCCGGGTCGGCCTCCTCGCCCAGTTCCGCATTGAAGTCCGCGTCCTCGCCGGCCTGGATTTGCTCCCAGGCCCAGCGCTCGGCCTCGGTCCAGTCTTCGTGCGGGTCGATGGGCATGGCGGGCTCCCCTCCGGCGTTGGCGCCAGCCCGCTATTGGGCACGAGCCGCCGCCGCTTGGCAAGCTGGCCGGGCTCTTGTGCGAAGGATCAAAGTCCTATATACTTCACCCATTGCAAAACACCGCCCGCGCGGGCCGGCGAAATGTTCACAAATGTCAAGGTCTGACCACGCCTGAACAATGCACGCCTAACCCTCTGTTTCGAAAGCATTCGAGGCGCACCAACCTTAACATCCCTCAACCGCGCCTCACCCAATGGCTGAACCCCCGCCCCCAGGTCACCACTGCCCCGCAACCGCTGACCCTGGAGCCGAATGGGCGCATTGCCTGACGCCTCTCCCATGCCTAGGTCGTACACAGGACGAACGGCACCGATCGGCACACGGCAGGTGACAGCATTTCGGCAGCGACGGCGATGGGCCCTGCTGCCAGCCATTCTGTGGCTGGCCATGCAGGCGATGATGGCTGCCGGCGTAACGCTGCCGGCCGCCGCCGCCCAAGCCGCCAACCCGCTGCTGGCCGCCAAGCGGCTCAGCCTCTGGCTGTGCTCCCCCGATGCCGGCACGGCCGCGGACTCCCCGGGCGGCGCACACCATGCCGCCCCTGCCAAATGCCATTGGTGCCAGGCGTTCGGCGCCGGCGCCACCGGCCAGCCGCACCCGCCCGAGACCTCGCCCGCGCGCGCGCCGCTGCTCCTGAACCAGGCCTTTGCCGCCGCCTCGGCCCGCGTGCTGTCGCTGCGCACCGTGGCGTTCCAGAGCCGCGCCCCTCCCCTTCCGGCCCTTGCCTGACCCCTGAGGCGCCGCGCGCCGGCGCCCTTTCCGTTTGTTCTCGACAGGCCAGAAGGACCCGTTCCCATGCCGAAAATCTCGCACGCCCTGCGCGCCGCCACGCTGGCGGTTGCGGCCACGCTCGCCCTTTCCGCCCTGCCCGCCCAGGCCGAGGACGCCACGCTCGGCGACCTGGTGCTGGAGCACCCCTTCAGCAAGGCCACGCCGCCCATGGCCCGCGTCGGCGCCGGCTATCTCACCATCCACAACCACGGCACCACCCCCGACCGGCTCGTCAGCGTGGCCTGCGACTGTGCCGAGGCCTCCGAAATCCACCAGATGCGGATGGATGGCAATGTCATGAAAATGCAGCAACTGACCGACGGCCTGGCCATCCCCGCCGGCGGCAGTGCGGAGTTGAAGCCCGGCGGCTATCACCTGATGTTCATCGGCCTGAAACACGGCTTCGTCGAGGGCGAGAGCTTCGCGGCAACGCTGACCTTCGAAAAGGCCGGCAGCGTCACGGTTCCCTTCGCCATCGGGCCGCTGCGCCCGAAAATGCATCACGGCAAGCCGTCCAACTGAACGGCATCCGTGCCAGATTGGCGCAGCGGGGTGGGAGTCTCGCCCGCTGCGCCGCCAACGCTTATGCTGGCGCCAATACTTGCCCTTCCGACACAGTGGCCGAAAGGAAACCGACCCGATGGCGGAAACCCAAGCCTCCCAACCCGCCGCCTGGACCGTCGCGGAATTGGAGCGCGATGCCTCCTGGCACTTTCAGGTCGACCAGAAAGCGGCGGCGCAACTGGCGGCAACGGTGCAGAAAGCCTACGACCCGGAACGCCCGCTGTTCGACTACACCTGCGCGGATTTCGACCTGGGCCCCGGCTGGGATACCATCGCCGCCGGCCTGCGGCAGGCGCATCACGGCCGCGGTGTCGCGTTGGTGCACGGGCTGCCGCGCGCCGGGCTTAGCAAACAGGAATTCCAGCTTCTCAACTGGGCCATCGGCCTGAATGCGGGGGTTGCGCGGCCGCAGGGCAAGGCCACGCAGTATATTTCCGAGGTCACCGACGCCGGCACCGACTATCGCGGTGCCGGCGGCCGCGGCTATTCCTCCAACGCCCGGCTGGACTTCCACGTCGACGGCGCGGACATCGCGACGCTTGGCTGCTACAACAAGGCGAGGTCGGGCGGCCAAAGCATGATCACCAGCACGCTGTCCGCCTTCGCCGCGCTGGAGGCAGACCGGCCCGACTTGGCGAAGGTAGCGCACGAAACCTTCTATTTCTCGCGCCAGAATGAGGAGGCGCCGGACGAAGGCCCGTTCTACGGCCAGCCGCTGATCGATTATTGCGAGGGCCGGTTGTTCGGCAAATGGAACCGCAACCGCATCCTCAGCGCCCAGCGCATCGACGCGGTACCGCGCCTGACCGCCGCACAGAACGAGTGCATCGACACGATGGATGCGATCCTGCAACGCCCCGGTCTGATGTACACCATGTATCTGGAGCCGGGCGACCTGCAAATTTTCAACAACCACACCATGCTGCACTCGCGCACCCATTACGAGGACTTCGAGCAGCCGGAGCAAAAACGCTTGCTCTACCGGCTCTGGCTCGCCCCGCCGGACAGTGTGCCGCTGCCGGCCTCCTGGTGGGATTTCTACCGCTCGATCGAGCCGGGCACGGTGCGCGGCGGCATTCGCGGCCACAACCACGGCGCCGATTGCATCGCCTGGGAGACGCGCCAGGCCGCCAGCCTGGGCATGCCGGCCCCGAACGGCGGCGGCTGAGGCGGCGCGCCTCAGGCCAATGCCGCTTCCCAGGTGGCGATTACCTGGGCGGCGTCGGCATCCCTGGCGATAAAACTCTCGCCGATACCGCGGGCCAGGATCAGGGTGAGCTTGCCCCCCTCCGCCTTTTTGTCGGAGGCCATGCGCGCCATCAGCCGATCAATCGTCGGCGGCTGCTGGCCCATGACCTGACGCGGTGCCACCGGCAGGCCGACGCCGGTCAAATGCGTCTCGACCCGCTTCGCCACCGGCGCCTGGCAAAGGCCGAGCCGCACCGAATGCCGGAAGGCCAGCGCCATGCCGACGGCCACGGCCTCGCCATGCAGCACCTGGCCGCCATAGCCGGCTTCGGCCTCGATGGCATGGCCGAACGTATGGCCGAGATTGAGCAAGGCCCGCGCCCCGCCCTCGCGCTCGTCGGCGGCGACGACGGTGGCCTTGGCCTCGCAACTGATGCGCACGGCGTGGGCCAGCGCCTCTGGCTCCAGCGCCAGCACGCGCTCGGCATTGTCTTCCAGCCAGGCCCAGAACGCCGGCTGGTCGATCAGACCGTATTTGGCGACCTCCGCATAGCCGGACAGCAATTCCCGCTTCGGCAGGGTGCGCAGCACGTCCGTGTCGGCCAGCACCAGCCGCGGCTGGTGGAAGGCGCCGACCAGGTTCTTGCCGTGGCGGGTGTTGATTGCGGTCTTGCCACCGACCGAACTGTCCACCTGGCTCAGCAGCGTCGTCGGCACCTGCACATAGTCGATACCGCGCAGCAGGATCGCTGCCAGGAACCCGCCCAAATCGCCCACCACGCCGCCGCCGAGCGCCACCAGGAAGCTCTTGCGGTCCAGGCCGGCATCCAGGCACCGGTCCAGCAGCGCGCCCAACTGGTCGAAGCTCTTCGCCGCCTCGCCGGCCGGGATGGTCAGGGTTTCGCTGGCGATGCCGGCCGCCCGAAGCGAGGCGGCCATGGCGTCCGCATAGAGCGGGCCGACGCTGCTGTCGGTCAGAATGACGGCGCGCCGGCCCGGCAGGCGCTCGGCAATCAGCCTGCCAGCGGCGGCGATCAGCCCCGAACCGATCAGAATGTCGTAGGAGCGATCGACCGCTGCTCCGCCCAGGTCGACCGACAGGCGCTGCACGCCGCTCAGGTCCGGCATGCGTAGACTTTCATATAGCCGCCATCCTCCAGTTTCCGGACCAGCGTATCGACGCTGTCTTCCGGCTCGCCTTCGCTGGTATCGACATCCAGTTCGGCCAGGGCATAGATGGGCCCGCGCTGTTCCATCAGGCTTGTCAGCTTTTCGGCGATATCGCCGCCGGCCAGCAGCGGCCGGTTGTTGCGGCGGGCGACGCGCCTGGCAAGGACCTCAAGATCGGCGTGCAACCAGACAGAGATGCCGCGTTCGGCGATGCGCTCTCGCGTTTCCGGGTCGTTGAAGGCACCGCCGCCCGCAGCCAGCACATGCGCCGGCTCCTCGCGCAGCAGGCGGGCGATGACGCGGCGCTCCCCATCCCGGAATTGCGCCTCGCCGTATTTCTCGAAGATTTCCGGAACCGTGCATCCGGCAGCCTTCTCGATCTCTGCATCGGCGTCGATGAAGTCCAAACCCAGGCGCTGCGCCAGGCGCTTGCCAATGGTCGTTTTGCCAACGCCCATCATGCCGACCAGGACGATGGTCCGGTCGGGTCGGGCGACGATATCGGTGTTTGCGGTCTCCGCCGCTGCGGTGGCTCTGGTCATGGCGCGATTCCATGGCGCAGGAAGGGGCGGATCGTCAAGCTATGCTGCGCAGCAGAATCCGTTAAAGTGGCAGAGAGCCGTCGCGTTGCGACGCGATGAACCATCCCTGACCTTTCGCCACAAGGATCCGCTAGCGGATGGGACAGATTGTTTTGGCCCTTCTCGGCCTCGCCATGGTGGCCGCCGTCGGCGGTGCGCTTTACATCGCCATGGGCGATATTCCGCCGCCGACCCAGACTATCGAAAAGACCCTGCCGAATGCCCGGTTCGAGCGTTAGGCGCCCCTGGCGGGCAGCATTGCTGGCGGGCGGGTTGGTCCTCGCGGCCACCTCCTATAGCGCGGCCCAGACCATTCGCTTTATCGATACCGGCCCGGAGCAGGTCGGGCTTGCCCTGCTGCAGGAGGCAGGCCTGCCGGAGGGCCTATGGCAGGGCAGTTCGCCGGAACGGTTGGCCGCAGCGCTGGATACCCTGCCGGAGGAGGTGAAAAGCCCTGCCCAGCGGGATGCGCTGATACGCCTGCTGCGCGTCTCGGCAGCGCCCCCCACCGGCGATGCGGTAACGCCGTCGCTCGCCAGCCGGCGCATCGCGCTGCTGGCCCGCCTGGGGACGGAGGAAGACGTGCTGGCGCTCGCCGACCGGGTCGATCCGGCGCTCCGCCAGGCGCCTTACTGGCAGGCGCGCGCGGATGTTGCCATGCTGCGCTACAACTTGGCCGGCACCTGCGTCCTGCCGGCTGCCGCCGGCGAGCAGGCCCAGACGGCAGCCTGGCAGCGGCTCGCCGCCTTCTGCCGGCTGCTGCGGGAGCAGGAGGAAGCCGCCATGGTCGCCGTCATGCTGGCGGACGAAATGGCCGGCGACGACCCGGTATTCTCGCAGCTGTTTCTGTCGCGCCAGTTTCCGGACCGCCCGGCCGGGCCGTCGGTCACACCGTCGGCACCGCTGCACCTTGCCATGATCCGGGCCTTGAGCCAGCCCATGTCCCTGCCCGCGAAATGGGCGGAGACCCCGGCCCTGGTTGCCGGCGGCATTGCCCGCTACCCTGCCGCCGGGCTGGAGCCACGCACCGCCGCGGCGGAGCGGGCCGTGGCCGGCAATGTCCTGCCCGCAGACCTGCTGGTGCAGCTCTACCTCGCCAGCGAACTGACGACGCCGCTGGGCAGCGCCTACCGGCAAATGGCGTTGATCCAGGGCGGTGGCGAGGCCATCGCGGCCGTAGAGGCCTTTTGGCAGGCCGCGGCCAAGGCCGGCCTCTACGCCCAACTCGCCCCCTTCTCCCTGACATTTGCCGCCACCAGCCCGGATCTCGCCGCGCTGCCGCCCGCCTACATTGCCAAGGCCCTGCGCGCGGCGCTCGCGGCCCGCGACGTGGCCGCCATCGGGGCCTGGCAGAATGCCCTCACCACCGCCGGCCTGACCAAGGAGGGCGCCACGGCCCGTGATGGCGCCTATCTCGTACTGGCCCTGGCAGGCGAGCCCGCGCCCCCGCCCGATGTCTGGTGGCCAGCCTGGATGAAGGCCGCCAAGCCGGGCAAGGCCAAGGCGGCGCTGGCCGCCGGCCTGCTGGATGCGCTCGGCACGCCGGTTCCCAAGGTATCCGGGCCAAAGGCGGACCGTTCCAAGGCCGCCAGGGCCATTGCCGATGCGCCTATGGGGGAAGCCGCTGTGCTGGCGCTGGCCGCGCTTGCCAGCCCCTCGACGCCCAGCGACGGCCTGACAGTGCGGGCCGTGGAGGCGCTGGCGCGGGTGAGCCCTGCCGATGCCCGCGCAATAGCCGTGGACCTTGCCCTTGCCGCCGGCCTCTGATCCCGCCATCGAAGCCTTTCTGGAGATGCTGGCCGCCGAACGCGGCGCCGCGCGCAACACGCTGGAGGCCTATGGCCGCGACCTGCGCGCTGCCGCCGTGGCCCTGCACCCCACCCCGTTGGCGGAGGCCGGCTCCGGCGATCTGCGCCGCGTCGTGCAGGCCATGGCGGAGGCGGGCCTGGCCCGCGCCACCCAGGCCCGGCGCCTCTCTGCGCTGCGCCAGTTCTTCGCCTATCTGATCAGCGAGGGGCAGCGCGGCGACGATCCCACGGCCGCGCTGGACGCGCCCCGCAGCGCCCAGCGTCTGCCGAAATTCCTGACCGCAGCGGAGGTTGACGCCTTGCTCGATGCCGCGCATGCCATGGAGGGGCCGGAAGGCGCGCGTCTCGCCGCCATTGTCGAGTTGCTTTATGCCTCCGGCCTGCGGGTCAGTGAGTTGGTGAGCTTGCCCCTGTCCGCCGCCCGGCAGGGCGCCAGCGCCGGGGCCATCTGGCTGGTCGGCAAAGGCGGGCGCGAGCGAATGGTGCCGCTGGGCCGGGCAGCGGTGGAGGCGCTGGACCGCTATCTGGCCGTGCGTGGCGTGTTCGTGGTGACGCCGGCTTTGGCCCGATGGCTCTTCCCCTCCCGCAGCCGGGAGGGCCATCTGACCCGCCGCCGCGTCGGCCAGCTTCTGAAGGAATTGGCGCTGGAAGCCGGGCTGGACCCTGCGAAAGTATCGCCGCATGTGCTGCGCCACGCCTTCGCCACCCACCTGCTCGCCCATGGCGCCGATTTGCGGGCGCTGCAGACGCTGCTGGGCCATGCCGACATCGGCACGACCCAAATCTACACCCATGTGCTGGAAGAACGCCGCCGCGCGCTGGTGCTTGGCCATCACCCGTTGGCGGATTGATCCGGCAGGGCGCGAGACGCCCCACAAACAGCCGGCTGGCGTGACGGCGCAGCCCCCCGTCAGATGTGGCGCAGTTCCACATGCACCACGTCGGTGCGGCCAATGGCGAAGGAGGCTGCGCAAATCTCCAGATAGAAGCGCCAGCTCCGCATAAAGCCGTCGGAATAGCCCAGCGCCTTGATCTGCGGAGCGGCTTCCTCGAAGCGCACCACCCATTCGCGCAGGGTGCGGGCGTAATCCTGGCCGAAGCGGAACAGGTTTTCCGCCGCCATCCTGGCCCGCGCCGCTTCCTCCGCAATCTTGCCAGGGGAGAGCAGCATGCCGCCGGGAAAGGTGTAGTGGCGAATAAAGTCGGAGCGGTTGCGATAGGCCGGGAAGTGATCGTCCTCGACGATAATCGCCTGAATTGCCGCGCGGCCATGATCGGTCAGGCGCTGCTTGATCTGGCCGAAATAGGCAGGCCAATACCGCTCCCCGACCGCCTCGATCATTTCAATGGAGACGATGCTATCATACTTGCCGCGCACGTCGCGATAGTCGCACAGTTCGATAGTCGCGTTTGTGCCGGCCAGCCGCTGGCTCGCAAAGGCATGTTGGGAGGGGGAGATGGTCAGGCCGGTGACATGGCGGCCATCGGCTGCCGCTGCCTCGGCAAAGCCGCCCCAGCCGCAGCCGATCTCCAGCACCTTCTCGCCGGTGTTCGCGGTCTGCTCCAGAAGGCGGCCGTATTTCCGGCTCTGCGCCTCCGCCAGCGAGGCATCCGGGTTGGCATAGAGGGCGCTGGAATAGGTCAGCGTTTCGTCCAGCCACAGTTTGTAGAAATCGTTGCCGACATCGTAATGCGACTGGATATTGCGTTTGCTGCCCTTGCGGGAATTGCGGCGCAGGAAGCGGTCGGTCAGCAGGAACAATGCCTGATTCCAGCGCGAACCATGCAGGTGCGCGTCCAGCGCATCCTCGTTCTCCAAAGCCAGATAAGTCAGGTCCTCAATCGAGGACGACTCCCAAAGGCCTTGAATATAGGCCTCGCCAAAGCCGATATCGCCGCGGGCGGCCAGAGCCGACACGGCACCCCAGTCGCGAATCACGAGTTCGGCCTCGCGCCCGCCACCGTTGCCGAAGCGGTGGCGCTCGCCTTCCGGGGTCACCACGACCAGATGACCGACGTCGATGTCCTCACAGGTTTTCAAGAACCGCCGTCCGACAGTGTTCGACAGCGAAGGGCGGGCGATGCTCTTCGTTTCGCCGGCGGCCCCGGCCGATGTGGTCTTGGCAGACGGGTTCATTTCATCAGTTTCCTTGGGTACAGCCTCAAGGCGCTTCTATTCGGGCGCACAACTCCATTTTCCGCAGGAACCCTGCCCGGATCAAGCCACGATTGGCATCCGGGCGCAAAAATCCCGTCGGATACTCTATTTTCCTGCGGTTCGCCGCCAGGGCAAGAAAAAAGTCACGCAGTCAGGACGGCATGCGCCTCGATCTCCACCATGGCGCCTTCGGCCAGCAGGCCAGAGACTTCGACCAGGGTGATGGCCGGGAAATTTCGCCCCATGGTCGCCTTCCAGGCATCGCCCAGCGCCCGGCCGGCCTCGCGGTAGGCGGCCATCGAGGTGACGAACCAGGTCAGCTTGGTGACATGCTCCGGCCCGGCGCCGGCCTCCGCCAGCACGGTCAGCACATTGGCGAGCGCCTGCTCCACCTGTGCGGCGAAGCCATCGGCCATCGCGCCCGTGGTCTGATCGTGCCCCACCTGGCCCGCCACGAAGACATGCCGCCCCTCTGCAACCGTGCCGTTCGAGAAACCCGGCGGCCGCGGCCAGTCTTTGGGCTGCAGAACATCCATGGTCATCGCTTGCTTCCTCCGTCTCCGTCGTCGATAGGCGGTCAGCCGGCCTGGCCGTTCTGAGCCCGCCCGCGCCGCCTTTGCCGGCGCCACCAGGCCCAGCGCGTCGCCACACGGCCCTGGATCGACACCTCCGCCGTCACCATCAGCAGCGCCGCAATCAGCAGCGGCAGCAGGAAATAGACGGCGCGGTAGGTGATCACCGCTGCAACGATGGTCTCACGGCTGATTTGTTCGGGCAAGAGCAACAGCAACACCGCCTCGAACACACCCAGGCCGCCGGGCACCTGGCTGATCATGCCGCTGACATAGGCGATGACGAAAATGCCGATGAAATGCCAATAGTCGAGCCCGCCATGCACCGGCAGCAGGAAGAACAGGGCGCCGGCGGCGAATCCCCATTCGACCGCGGCGGCCGCAAACTGGGTGGTGACGATCCCAAGGCCGGGCGGCGGCAGTTGCACCCCCTTCAGGTTGATCGTCGGCCATTTTGCCAGGCTCCAGATCAGATAGACGCTGCCGACCAGGGCCGCCCCGACGCCGATCAGATAGGCGGACGACACCGGCAGCTTGGTCGCGATCGCCAGATTCTCGGCATTTACGAGGATCAAAAGGCCGGCAATGGTGACAATGCCCAGCACATAGGCGGTGCCGCCGAACACCACGACCCGGGCGATATCCACCAGCGGCACCTTCCACTGGCTAAAGAAGCGGTAACGCACCGAATTGCCGGTGACCGCACCGAAGCCCAGGTTGTGGCTGAAGGCATAGGAGATGAACGATACCAGCATGATGCGCAAAAACCGCATCTCGCGCTTGATGTACTGGAAAGCTGTCGAATCATAGATCGAAAGCGTCAGATAGGCGCCCGCAGTGCAGGCCAGCGCCAACAGGATGCTGGCCCCCGAAAGCTCGTGAAACTGCGCCACGACCGCATCGAATTTCAGAACCTGGATCTGCTTCCACAGCACCCAGACCGCCGCCGCAGAGACACCAATGCCGACCAGGATGCCGGCGATATGGCCAATACGTTTCCACATACGGGGCGTGGTCCCTTTCCGATCCGGGATGTTGGGGCTGCTGGCATGGATCGCCAGGCGGTCAGATGCGCCTGAATTTGGGGATGGTAAGCTCGTCCGACACCTTGTCGAACACAACCTCGACGGGCTGACCAATCGCCACACTGTCAGGATCGTCGGTGACGAGGTTGCTCATCACGCGCGCACCCTCCGCCAATTCGACGGAGACGATCACATACGGCGCCATGTCGGCGAAGGCCTGGCCAGCCGGGCGGCGGGCGACGGTATAGGAATAGATCGTGCCGCGGCCGCTGGCTTCAATCCACTCCACCTCGCTCTCGACCACGCCGGGCACGAGCTGGCGGGAATAGAGGAAAGTCTGGCCTGTCGCGTTGCACCGCTGGATCATCAACCGGCCTTTCTTGGCGCCCTCCCAATAGGGGGCGCTGTCGGGGTCGATGGCGGGAACCGGCTTGTCGTAGCTCATGGGCGGTGGTTCCCCTCAATCCCTGGCGTTCGAAAGCACGACGGTCGCGCCGGACGACAGCACGCCGCCGGTCCCGTGGCAGACAGCGTTGGTCAGCCCCTCCACCTGGCGGGCGCCGGCGTCGCCCCTCAACTGCCGCGTCGCCTCGATCAGCAGGAAAATCCCGTACATGCCGGGGTGGCAATAGCTGAGGCCGCCACCGTTGGTGTTCATCGGGAAGTCACCGCCAGGCGCGGTGCGCTGGCCCTTGACGAAGTCCTTGCCCTCACCGATGGCGCAAAGCCCCAGCGCCTCCATGGTCAGCAACACCGTGATGGTGAAGCTGTCATAGAGCATGGCCATGTCCATATCCTTGGGCCCGCGGCCCGCCTGGGCATAGGCGCGTTTGGAGGACTGCTCCGCCACCTCCAGATGCGCCATGTTGGGCATGTAGTTGATGTTGACGTGGCTGGCGCTTTCCCCATGGCCCAGAACGTAGATCGGCTTGGTCTTGAGGTCGCGCGCCCGCTCCGCCGTCGTCATCACCACCGCACCGCCGCCATCGGTCACCAGGCAGCAGTCGTAACGGCCGAGCGGGTCGACAATCGGCGCGGCGTTCAGCACGTCGTCCAAGGTCATCGGATCGCGGAAGGCGGCTTTGGGATTGAGGCCGGCCCAGGCCCGGGTTGCCACCGCAATCTCCGCCAGCGTCTCGCGGGTGGAGCCGTATTCGTGCATGTGCCGGTTGGCCGCCATGGCGTAGGCGCCGGCCGGCGACGGCAGGCCGGAGACCATATCCCACTGGTTCGAGAACAGTGCCGGCCGGCCACCCAGAGAGCGCGCGGCCTGGCTTTTCTGCATCGAGCCGTAGAGAATCAGCACCGTGTCACAGACACCGGCCTTGATCATCTCATAGGCATGGCCTGCGTGCAGCACGAAGGCAGAACCGCCGACATTGGTGCCGTCCAGCCATTTCGGGAAGCGGATACCAAGGTATTCGGTCAGCAGGTTCGGCTGCATGGCCCCCGGCCCCGGCATGCCCCACATGCCGGCAACGGCCAAACCGTCGACATCCGCCATGGTCAGGCCGGCCTCTGCCAGGGCCTCGTTGGCGCAGTCGCGTTGCATGTTCAGCACATGGGTGCCGGGCAAGGCACGCCCGCGCTCATGGGTTGGCGCATCGCTGACGCCGACGATAACCGGTTGGCGGGACACGGGCGGGTACTTTCCTCGTCTGGAGACCGTCATGTTTCCGGCCAAGCAACCCCTCCGCCGCGTTTGTGTCAAGGCGCGTTCTGCCCCCTCCGCCTCGCCGCCGTTGACAGGCCGTCGGCAGGCGCCACTTTGGAGCCCCCGTCTCCCAGGGAGAAACACGATGTACCTGCCTCTGATCCTTGCGATTCTCGGCCTTTCCGCCGCCCTCTCCGCCCCGGCACGGGCAGAGGATCGCCATGAAGGCTACTACTACCCAACGCCGGAGGTAATGGAGGATTACGAGGCCCGCGCGCCGGTGCTGGACGGCAACGGCCGCAACCGGCGCCTGGCCTTCGTCGCCGGCATCATCAGGGAAATCGCATCCCGCCCGTACCCGCCGACCTACGCGATCTTTGCCAAAGGCGGCGAGGCGGAAAAGCTCATCATCGTCGGTGTGCGTGACGGCTTCTACGACACGCTCTACCGCACCCGCGCGCTGCTGGCGGCGATGACATCGCTCTCCCGCTCCACACCGCTGTTCCAGAACCTGGACCCGGAGCAGCGCTACACATTTTTCGACCTCTGTTACATGCTGGGATTCGAGCGATTGACCGTCACCAATGGCCGCGAGTTTTCTCATCAAATCCGATTTTTAAGGCCCAAATTTTAGGCATCGGAATGGTTTCAGGCCAAAGGCTCACCGGTGCCGTGAATGAAGCGGGCAATGCGGTCGGCGACCGGCGCCAACCGCTCGAAAGGCTTCGCAACCGCCGCCACGATGCGGTAATGGCCGACGCCGGGGACGAGTTCGACCGCCACGCTCGCCCCCTTTGCCCGCAGCGCCTCGGCCAGGCGTATGGAATTGAGGGGATCGACCAGCGTATCCTTCAACCCATGCATAAGCAGCATCGGCGGCCCATCGCCCCGTGCAAAGGCCAGGGGGATGGTGTCCGCGGCGTCGGGCCAATCTTCGAAAACCGTTCTGACGCTATCGTATTCCGCGAGGTTTACGGCGTAAGGGCCTGCAATACCGATGAACCCCGCGAGATCGGACAGGTCAAACCCCAGCATCCCCAGATAGCGCGGGTCCAAAGCCAGCAAGGCGCCGGTGTGCGCCCCGGCGGAATGGCCCAGCACAAACACCGCCTCCGGGTCGCCGCCATGCTCGGCAACATGCCGCTTGACCCAGGCGACGGCGGCCGCCCCGTCCTCGACAAAGGCGGGAAAGCGCACTTCCGGGTGCAGGCGATAGTCTGCCACGGCGGTCACAATCCCCCGCCTGGCCATCGCCTCGCCAACAAACCGATACTGCCCGCGCGAGCCCCAGCGCCAACTGCCGCCATACAAAAAGACCGCCGCCGGAAACGGCCCCGCCCCTTCCGCCGGCCGGTACAGGTCCAACGCCTGCCGCGGCTCCGGTCCGAATGTGAGGCCGCGGGTGAGGGCATAGCCGGTTTTCGGCACCAGGAAATCCAGCGCATTCAACGGCGAGGTGGCCGCCAGCAGTCGGCCGCCAACATTGGCGGCAAGCCCTTTGGCCAGAGATATCAGCGACTTCGAACGAATGGCTGCTGTCATGTCTTGGCTTACGCCACTCCAGTCCCGCCGGATCGCCCGCCTCAGCCTGGCGTCTGCAACAGTTGCCCCAGCGCCAGAGCCATCACCTCGGCACTGTCCACCATGTCCTGGATGCCGACGAACTCATCCGGCTGGTGCGCCAAGCCGAGAATGCCGGGGCCATAGGCGATGCAATCGTGCAAATGGCCGATGCGGGCGATGTGTTTCTGGTCGTAAGTGCCTGGCGAGACGACAAATTCCGCTGCCTTACCCAGCACACTTTCGATGCTGTCCGCAACCGCCCGGACCACGGCGGCATCTTCTGCGGTCTGGGTCGGGATCACCTCGAAAATGTCGCGCATGTTGTAGCGAAAGTTCGGGCGCGTGACTGCCAGGCGGTCGAGCAGCGCCCGCATCTCGCCCTTGACGTCGGCCAAGTCTTCCTCAATCAGAAAGCGGCGGTCAATGACCATGCGCGCCCGGTCGGGCACCACTGGCGCCGGCAGGCCGTCATGGGAGTCATCCTCCGGCGGCCCGGCGTGGATGGAGTTGATGTTGAGCGTCGAGGCACGCGCGCCCTCCGGCACCACCGGCATGGCGGTCTGCCGTCCCGCGAGCGCGGGAAACAGTTCGGTCTCAAAGGCCTGTAGCACCGCACCCATGTGCCGGATCGCATTGTCGCCGAGAAAGGGCATGGAGCCATGGGCGATGTGGCCGTGCGTCTCGATCTCCGCCCACCACACACCGCGATGGCCAAGGCAGATGCGGTCCTTGTTCAACGGCTCCGGAATGATGACGTGATCGACGCGCGGCTTCGAAAACAGGCCCATGCGCGCCAGATGGGCAACACCCCCATAGCCGCCGGACTCCTCGTCCGCGGTGCCGGAGATTTCGATGGCGCCCGGATAATCGGGCCAGACCTCCAGCAGGGACTCGGCAGCGATGACGGAGGCTGCGAGGCCGCCCTTCATGTCACAGGCGCCCCGGCCATAAAGCCTGCCGTCCTTCTCGGTGCCGGCGAAGGGATCGACGCTCCAGCCATGACCGACCTCCACCACATCGATGTGGGAATTGAAGTGGACGCAAGCACCGGGCCGCCGCCCCTGGCGGCGCGCGATCACGTTCCAACGGGGATAGCGGTCGCTGTCGCCGGGCGCGCCCTCGCCACGAATATACTGGACCTGGAAACCTCGTTTTTCCAACCGATTGCCAAGTATTTCGCAGGCTTTGCGGTAGGATTTTCCGGGCGGGTTTAGCGACGGCACCCGGATCAGATCCTGGGCGAAGGCGACCAGTTCCTGCCGCTTGGAGCGGACGCGGGCTCGGATGGTGTCTGGATCGACGGTCATACCGGTTTCTATACGACAAATGCGGGTCGCCGGAAAGTTCCCCCTGGGTGATGCCCTGGCCCGCAGCCGGTCGATATTGGCACGGGCATGGGTGGTGCGGGAGTTGGGACCGAAGGTCTCGAACTGGCTGGTATTCGGCTTCAGCAAATCGCGCAGGGTTTGGCCGTGCAGACAGCCAAAGCGGTACCCCTCCAGGAAGGTATCCCCCAACAGCCTGTCGTTCATCGGCTCGTACTGAACATGCCGGGCGTGGAAATGGCAGGTGTCGAGCTTCCAGAACTTCAGATCCTCCCCCAGCCCGCAAAGCCAGGGGCGATATCCCGGTCGGCAGAGCCGACAGCGGCGGGCGTCGGCAGACATTCAGGAACGTCCGCTGCCTATCGTCGCGCTCGCGCACGATCAGGGTCGGGACGCCGGCGTAATCGCCGGTGCCATACGATCCGTTGGCGGACCGGTCACAAGACAACCCCATTACAACCGGCCGCGTGCGGATCAATACCGCCGTCTCTTGGTTGTGGCGGTCCGGTCCAATGTCGGCGTCTACTGGGCTTTCTCACCAAGCAGCCGCCATCGCTGTGGATTTTGTTTCACTGTATTTCGGTAGCGTTTGCAGGATCGCGATTTCTTTTCCCCTGGTTATGGCATCCGTCTTTGGCCGGTGGGTTCCTATCTGAGCCCAACGCCCCCCTTCACGGCACCACAACTCGTGCCGCAATGCCGGTCGCGACGGGTCATGAAGACCGGTCATGAAATTGGCACATCGGTTGCTTAGAAGCACACGTGGCAGCGAAATGTCACTTCATTCGAACGGAGACCGCCCTATGTTAGACCAGCTCTCCCCAGCCTCTCCCCGAACCTAAAGGCATATTTCCGTGGCCCAGCCCCAGAGCCCCCGCAGCGATGCCGACTGGCGGTCCTATTACAAACGCACCGGCGACCGCCCGCCCCGTCCGACGCTGCTGTTCGCTCTCGACCGGTTCGGAACTCCCGGCATTGCGGTCGATCTCGGCTGCGGCGGCGGACGCGATGTGGTGGAGATGCTGCGCCAGGGCTGGACGGTCTGGGGCGTCGATCAGGCCGCCAGCGCTGGCGAGGAGGTGCTGGCCCGGCCCGACCTGCCGGACAGTGGCGCCTTCCACTTCGTCCCCGGCCGGTTCGAGGATGCCAGTTGGCCGGTTTGCGATCTGGTGAACAGCAGTTTCGCCCTGCCGCTCTGCCCGGCCGAGGGCTTTGCCTGCACCTGGCTGCACATCGAACAGCGGTTGAAGCCCGGCGGCCGGTTCAGCGGCCAGTTGTTCGGTCCGAAAGATTCGTGGTTCGGCCGCGAAGGCCTGACCTTCCATACCCGCGCCGAGGTCCGCGCCCTGTTCGCCGGCTGGGAGATGGAATTGTTCGAGGAGGAAGAGGACGACAGCACCACCCCCCGTGGCACGCCGAAACACTGGCACATCTGGCACGTCGTCGCCCGCAAGCCGGGCTGAGGCGGGCGGCAGCGGCCTCGCGCCGGGCGCCCTTCCCCCATCAGGTCAGCTTCTGCCGCCAGGCCAGGCCCTCCACCGTGCCCGCCTGAGGACGGTATTCGCAGCCGACCCAGCCGGTATAGCCCAGTTCGTCCAGATAGTGCAGCACGCGCACGTCGTCGAGTTCGCCGGTGGTGGGCTCGTGCCGGTCGGGGACACTGGCGACCTGGACATGGCCGATCAGCGGCAGGTGCGCGGCCAGGCTCATCATCACGTCGCCGGACATGATCTGGCGGTGATAAATGTCGAACTGCAATTTCAGGTTCGGCGCGCCGACGCTGGCGATTACCGCCGCCGCATCCTCCACATAGTTCAGGTAGTAGCCGGGAATGTCGCGGCTGTTGATCGGCTCGATGCAGATGTCGATGCCCTTCGGCGCCGCCTGTGCGGCCGCGTATTCCAGGTTGTCGGCAAAGGTATCGGCCAGTTCGGCATCATTCGCCCCGTCGGCCGGAATGCCGGCCATGGCGTGCAGGCGCGGGCAGCCTAGTGCCTCGGCATAGTCCATGGCCTTGGCCAACGCCTCGCGGAACTGGGCCTTGCGGTGCGGCAGGGCCGCGAAGCCGCGTTCGTCCGGAATGAAGGGCAGGTTGAACAGCACGGCCTCGACGCCCGCCGCCTCACGTGCCTTGGCAACGGCATCGGCGGGCTGCTCGAACGGCGACAGGAACTCCACGCCCGCAAAGCCGTTGTCGGCGGCAGCCTGGAAGCGGTCGAGGAAGTCCCACTCGGTGAACATCATCGAGATATTGGCGGCAAGTTTCGGCATGGTGCGTCGGTCTCCGTTAGGCGGCTCCCATGGCACAGTTTCGCAGAAGACGCCCCGGAATACATCCACCGCGGCCCGAGACTATGCGCCGCTCAGAATCGCCCGTCCCTCGGCCAGGGTCCGCGCGGCTTCGGCGGTCAGTGCCTCCTCCCCAGCGCTCGAAATCGGGTGCTCGATGGCGACGTATCTGTAGCCTTCCGCCCCCAGCACCCGCGCCATCAGGTCGGCCGCGCTGACGAATTTGGCGGTCATCACGCCCACCGCCGGCACGCCGCGTTTTTCGACCTCTATTGCGTCATGCAAACTGCACGACGAACAGCTGCCTCAATCACCGATGCCGACGAACGCCGCATCCCACTCTGCCGCTTCCGCCATAATGGGAGCATCGGCGGGGGCGCTGTAGTTGGACTTGGTGCGCATCACCACACGGGCGGCACCCTGCTGCAGCAGCATACGTTCCAAGGCTGCGAAATAGGGGCGCGTGCCCCGCTTGCCGTTGGAGATGACGCCCACCGTCTTCCCCTCCAGCGAGCCCAGCCTTGGCGCCAACGCAAACGCTGCCGCGCCGTCGCCATAGGTGGGGTCCAGAACTTCGATCGCCATGACACTCCTCGCCATTTGTCCGGTCATTCAGGGGATTGGCCCTAGAGCACCACTTCGGCGATCGCCCGCATGGCTTCGACCGAGGTCGTGCCGCGCAGCAGCATGCTGTCGACCTTGCGTTCCTTGGCGGCGGCCTTCCAATCCTGCAGTCGCTCGCGGATACGCTCCTTCGGGCCGACCAATGCTACCTCGTCCACCAGCGCATCCGGCACGGCGGCATAGGCGCCGGCGCGGTCGCGGCCAAGGAATTTGTCCTGGATTTCCACCGCCGCGGCCTCGTAGCCGAGGTTCTTGCAGTAGTCGTTGTAGAAGTTCTTATCGCGCGCGCCCATGCCGCCGATATAGAATCCCATATGCTCCTTGATCGGCTTGCGGCAGGCGTCGAGGTCATCGCCCATTTCGCACTCGACGAAGGGCAGTATGTCGAAGTTCTGCAATGACTTGCCAGGGTTCTTGGCGAAGCCGCGCTCCAGCGGTTCGCCGAACAGGTGGAATTTTTCCGGGCTCATGAAGATCGGGAAGATGCCATCGGCGACCTCGCCCGCATTCTCCACGCCCTTGGGCGAGAAGCTGGCGGAATAGATTTTCATCTTTGGGTCGCCGTGCAGGATCGAGCGCAGCGGCTTGCCGAGGCCGGTGGAGCCGGGGCCGTGATAGGGGATCTGATAATGCTCGCCATCGTATTCCAGCGCGCCCTTGCGCTCCAGGATCTTGCGGATGATCTCGATATATTCGCGGGTGCGCTTCAGCGGCTTGCCGTAGGGCACGCCGTGCCAGCCCTCGATCACCTGCGGGCCGGACGGCCCGATGCCGAGGATAAAGCGGCCACCGCTCATCAGGTTCAGCGTCATAGCCGTCATGGCAGCCAGCGCCGGGGTGCGCGCCTGCATCTGGCAGATGGCGGTGCCGACCTTGATGGTCTTGGTCTGGGCCAGAATCCAGGAGGCCGGCGTAATGGCATCCGTGCCCCATGCCTCCGACGTCCAGACCGAGTCGAAGCCCAGACGTTCGGCCTCGTGCACCTTCTCCATGGCCTCGTTCATGTCTGAGCCGGAATAGCCCATCAACAGCCCTAGTTTCATTGGAAGCGTCTCCAGTTCGCAGTGATTGGCCCGCAGAGTTTCACGGCTTGCAGCAGAGAGCAAGCCTCGGTCGCGCGCAAGGCCCCGCGGCCGGTCTTCAACGGCAAAAACCCCGGCCACCCAGAGCGGCCGGGGTTTTCGATACCCGAAGGCGCGGGCGTTCTAGCCCTGGCGCGCCTTGAACTTGCGGACGGTCTTGTTGATCACATAGACGCGGCCACGCCGGCGCACGACGCGGCAGTCCTTGTGGCGGTTCTTCAGGGTTTTCAGCGAGTTGACAATCTTCATCGGCCCGGCCTTCGTCGGCAGTCTGCTTCAGGGGAGAATGGCGAAGCGCGGCTTATACGCCGGGGCTTCGGGCCAAGTCAAGACCGACGCCGGCAAAAGCGATTGCGCCCCGTGTCCCAAACCTTGTAGCCTCGCGCCCAGGATGACGCCAGCGCCAAGCCTTGGCGGCATCGCCACCACCGGAAGGAGACCCGACCGAATGGACCCGATCCGTTATGTGGACGCCCTGGCCGAGAAATACGGCACCATGGGCTTTCCACCCTATGATTGGAGCCAATACGACGACGCCCCGCTAACCCCGCTCAATAAGCCGCTAACGGATTGCACCGTCAGCATGCTGACGAGTGGTGGCGTCTCGCAATGCTCCATGCCCGCCTGGGACCCCGACGCCCGCAACGATTTCCGCCTGGACGAGATCCCGGCCGATGCCGATTCGGGCGGGTTCCAGATCCATGACAGCTATTACGACCATTCCGACGCCGACACCGACCTGAACTGCGTCTTCCCCATCGACCGCCTGCGCGAATTGGCGGCGGCGGGCGAGATCGGTGCGGTCGCGCCGCGTTTCTGGAGCGGCTTCATGGGCCGCATCTACAAGCGCCGCGCCGTGCTGGAGGAATACGCACCGGCCATGGCGATGACGCTAAAGGCCGATGGCGTCGATATCTTTGTCGCGGTCCCGGCTTGACCGCTCGATCACCAAACCGTGGGTCTGGTCTGTCGAGTTGTTGAAGCCGCCGGCATCCCCACCGTCTGCGTGTCCACCGGGCGCGACCTGACGGCACTGGTGAAGCCGCCGCGTTCGTTGTTCGTGAACCATCCGATGGGCAACCCGTTCGGGCGCCCCAACGATGGGAAAGCGCAGACGGCGATTCTCCGCGCCGCCCTGAACCTGGTCGCCGAGTGCGACGAGCCGGGCGCGCTCATCGACTTCCCCACCGACTGGGGCGAATCGTTCGAGTTCCGCGTGCGCGAGACGCCGAAAGAGTACCAGTTGAAGACGTGAGGCCGGCAGCGGCGTGCGGGAGGCCCTTCCTCCGGCACGCTGCCTGTCCTCAGCCGGTCACATAGCCGCCGGCAATATCGCGGGCCTTCGCCGCCGGATCCCGCCCCGCCGGGTCGCCGAAACCACCGCCGCCGGCGGTCTCCAGCACCACGATGTCGCCGGGCCGCACCTCCTGGTTGGCGATCTTCGAGGGCAGCGGCCGCTCCTCGCCATCCCGCACGAGATAAAACCGACCGGGCCGCCCCGCTTCGCCGCCGGAAAGGCCGTAGGGCGGCACCTTGAAGCGCTCGAAATTGCCGGAGAGCCGGCCGCTGGTGGGTGCGTCCAGGCGGTAGGCACGGCGCAGGCCCGTGCCGCCCCGATGCTTGCCCGCCCCGCCCGAGTCCGGAATCAGGCTGTATTCGATGAAGGTCAGCGGGAAATAGGCTTCGTTCAATTCGACGGGCGTGCTGGACGAATTGTGGAAGCCGGCGCTGAAAGCGTCTGCGCCATCCTGCTGGGGATGCGCGCCCCAGCCGCCGATCTCGATCTCGAAATAGACGCGCGGTGCGCCCGTCTTCGGGTCCGGCGTCGAAAGGGTCTGCACATAGCTGACGCCATAATAGGCCGCCGGCACCCGGTCCGGCGCCGCCAGGGCCAGCGCCCCCAACACCGTCGTCACCACCCGGTGGCCGGTCGCCATGCGGTTCGCCACCGGCGCCGGCGCACGGGCCGAAACCACGGTGCCTTCCTCCGCCGCGATCGAAATGGCACGGTAGGCGCCGGAATTCGCCATGACCTTGCCGTCGGCCAGCATAGCGAAGGCACAATAAATGCCGGAAGCGGTCATGTTCAGCGTGCAGTTCACCGGCCCGATTGCCTGCGGGCTGGAGCCGGAGAAATCCACCTCCGCCGTGTCGCCCCTGACCGTCACGGCGCACTGGAGGCGCAGCGGCTCGTCAGTGATGCCGTCGTCATCGACGAAATCCGCGAATTCGTAGGTGCCGTCCGGCAGGTCGGCCAGCATGGCGCGCATGGTCCGGTCGGACTGGTCCTGAAGCTCATCCATCGCGGCCTGCAGGCCTTTTGCGCCATAGCGGCGGGCGAGCTTGCGCATCGCCTGTGCGCCGATCTCCATGGCCGCCAACTGGCTGGAAAAGTCGCCGCCGATCTGCTCCGGCTCGCGGCTGTTCTGGCGGATAATGGCGACCACGGCCTTATTGAGTCGGCCGCCCTCTATCACCTTGCAGGGGGGAATGCGCAGGCCCTCGTGATAGACCTCCGTCGCCTGGGGGTAGTAGGAGCCCGCTGCACCGCCGCCGACGTCGATATGGTGGACAATGGTGGCAGCGATGCCGACCCGCACACCATCAGCGAACACCGGCTTGAAGGCGACGAAGTCCGGCAGGTGCTGGCCGCCGCAATAGGGATCGTTGGTCAGGATCACATCGCCGTCGTTCCACTCCTCCAACGGGATGAAGTCGCGGACGATCCGGTCGAGGCACACGCTCATGCTGTTCAGGTGCACGGGGATGCGTGCGGCCTGCGCCACCGCCCGGCCCTGGCCGTCAAAGACCTGTGTGGAATAGTCCAGCATCTCCCGCACCACGGTGGAGCGGCTGGTGCGCCAAATGGTGACACTCATCTCCTCCGCCGCCGCGATCAGGGCGTTGCGAATGATTTCGAGTTGGACGGGATCGACGGTGAGGCGGGTCACGGCTGGGAACAATCCTGTTCGGATGGCGAAGAGCGGCAGTCATCGCCAAGCCGCAACGCCGTGTCAAAGGCTATCGAAGGCGACGACTGGCCGCATACCATCTGGCGGGGATTACCACCTTTCCCCAGGCATTTAAGTCTGTATTAACTATCACGAAATTGTTATCCTCGTTGCACTCGTTACTTCGAAAATCAGGAGAGCAAAATGAAAAATTGGTTGTACGCCAGTGCGGCGGCATTGGCGCTGAGTATTGCGACCGTAGGCGCGCAGGCGGCGCCGGTCGATCTCAGCAGTTGGATCGCCGAAGGCGATGGTCGTTGGAATCTGGAAGCCGGCAACAATGCGGTGAAGCAGACGATCAACGGCCTGCCGACCGTTTTCCACAACGCCGCAGCCTCCAGCCAGGGGCAGGCCCTGTCCGGCACCATCCAGGTGCAGGAGTTTGGCGGCGACAATGATTTCGTCGGCTTCGTCCTCGGCTACCATGCCGGCGACCTGACCAATGCCAGCGCTGACTACATTTTGATCGATTGGAAGCAGGGCAATCAGACGGAGTTTGGCTGCGTGGGCGGGGCCGGGTTGGCGGTCTCGCGCGTCACCGGCGCACTTGGCAACAACAGCGGTGCGTGGTGCCATGAGCCGATGGACAACGTGACCGAGTTGCAGCGGGCAACCACTTTGGGCAACACCGGCTGGGCTGACAATGCCGAATACACCTTCGACCTGATCTTCACCGCCTCCGCCATCCAGGTGAAGGTTAACGGCCTGACCGAGCTCAACATCGCCGGCTCGTTCGCCGACGGCGGCTTCGGCTTCTACAACTATTCCCAGCCACAGGTCCGCTATGCGGGCATTGAGGAGGATGTGGCGCCGTCGATTCCGGTTCCGGCCGGCCTGCTGCTGATGGGCCCGGTCCTGGGCCTCGCCGGCATGGTGGCGCGCAAGCGATCCGCCTGACCCTGCTCCCGCCAGAGAGACGGCACGAAAACGGCCCCGCCCCACACGGCGGGGCCGTCGCAGTTTGGCGCCAGCGGCCTGCCGTCCGAAAGCAGGCGATTCCCAAACGCACCCGTCCGCGCTAGGCTGCTGCCTCCCCTGCCCCAGCGCGAACGGATCGCTCCATGCCCCACCGCCTCGCCGGCAAGACTGCGCTCGCCGCCGGCCGCCGGCCAGGGCATCCGCTGCAACGCCATCGCCCCCGGCACCGTGCAATCGCCCTCGCTGGACGGCCGCATCGCCGCCTTCGCCGACCCGGTCCAGGCCCGCAAGGACTTCATCGCCAGGCAACCCCTGGGGCGCCTTGGCGAGGCGCGGGAGATTGCCGCCCTGGCCGTCTCCCTTGCCGGCGACGAGAGCGCCTATACCACCGGCTCCGTCATGGTGGCCGACGGTGGCCTTACCCTCTGAGGAGAGACAAAGACCGATGCGCAACGACCTGCGACAACCCCGTGAAGACCTCGCCGCCGCGCTCCGCTACGCCGCCAAGCTCGGCCTGAACGAGGGCATCTGCAACCATTTCTCGTTGGCTGTCTCCGACGACGGCAAGGAGTTCCTGGTCAACCCCCAAGGCATGCACTGGTCGGAAATCCGCGCCTCCGACATCGTGCTCTGCCACCATGACGGCCGCGTGCTGGATGGCGCGGGTACGGTAGAGGCCACGGCTTACTACATCCATGCCCCCATCCATGTAAAACGCCCCGCCGCCAGGGCGGTGCTGCACACGCACATGCCCTATGCCACCAGCCTGACCATCGTTGAAGAGGGCCGGCTGGAGATGGTGGAACAGGGGGCGCTGCGCTTCTACAACCGCATCGCCTATGACGATGAATACGGTGGCCTCGCCCTCGATCATCAGGAAGGCGAGCGCATTGCGGACGCCATGGGCGACAAGCCCGTCGCGTTTCTGGGCCATCACGGCGTGGTGGTGACGGCGCCGACCGTCGCCAAAGCCTTCGACGATCTCTATTACCTGGAGCGCGCTGCCCAAGTGCAGGCCATCGCCAAGATGCATGGCAAACCCCTGCGCGCCATCCCGCAGCAAATGGTCGAGCACACCGCCCGTCAGATCAACGAGGAAAGCGACCTGACCCAGGTCCAGGCCCATTTCGACGCCATCAAGCGCATGCTCGACCGCGACGACCCTGCCTGGCGGAACTGACTCCCGGCAAACACCTTGTCCGCCCGGCGGGTCTTGCCCACAATCGCCCGACTGGTTCGATGCCGAGAGATGGCACCCATCCGTTGGCAGAATCGAACCGCCGGATGATTGAAATACTGGGCCGATTCACGAACCGCTTGCCGTCGCAAGCGTTTCGATCGGACCGCCAGAAGCCAAGCCAGCCAGGAGGACATGCCCATGGCCCTGCAACGCATTCACCACGTCGCCTATCGCTGCAAAGATGCGCTGGAGACAGTCAAGTGGTACGAGAAATATCTCGGCATGACCTACCAGCTGGCTTTTGCCGAGGATCGGGTGCCGTCCACCAAGGAACCGGACCCCTACATGCACGTGTTCCTGGATTGCGGCGGCGGCAATGTGCTGGCCTTTTTCGAACTGCCGACCAAGCCAGACATGGGCCGCGACGAGAACACGCCGCCATGGGTGCAGCATATCGCCTTCGAGGTGGAGAGCATGGCCGAACTGCTGGCCGCCAAGGCCCGGCTGGAGGCGGATGGGATTGAGGTGATCGGCCCCACCGACCACACCCTGTTCGAGAGCATCTATTTCTTCGACCCCAATGGCCATCGCCTGGAACTCTCGGTCAACACGCCGATTGAAGGCGTCATGGAGCGCCTGGACGAAGTGAAGTGGCCGATGCTGGAAGAATGGGCCAAGACCAAGCGTGCGCCGGGACACGCCCGCTGGATGCATGACGGCTCGCTGAAAAAGGCGGCGCAGCGCTAGCGGTTCGATGCCGACAGAGGGCACCTCTCCGTTGGCTGAACCGAACCGCCGGATGATTGAATATAGTGGGCCGATTCACGAGACACTCGCCATAGCAACCGTGTCGATCGGACCGCCAGGGCGCAACCGCTCTTGTTTGCGGGGGCGCGCCGGTCCACTCTGGCGGGCAAGGGGTGTCGCGGCCCGCAAGCGCAAGAACCGTCAGGGAAACGCCCGCCATGCAGTTCGGGGTCAGTTGCGGCTATATCAACGATATTGGCTTCGTCACGCAATTGCAGGGCCTGGAGCGCCAGGGCCTGGACGGTAACGTCTTCAGCCTGCCCAACGACCTCACCTTCCGCCTGACCGGGGACTTCGCCCGGCAGGTGATCGCCAAGATGCGACCGAACGAACAAAAGGAACCGCACCCATGAGCAACGATCGTTTCGGCATGCGCTGGGGCCTGGCCGGCGGCACGACCCTGGCCTCGATCGACGAGACCCGCGCCGCCGCCCGCTTTGCCGTCGAGGGCAAGTTCGACGGCCTCTGGATATCGCACGCCATGGGCGTCGATCCGATGGTGGCGCTCGCCTGCGTCGGGCCAGAGTTTCCGGACCTGCCGGAGATGGGCACGTCGGTAACGCCGCTCTATGGCCGCCACCCGGTCGGCCTCGCGCAGATCGTGCGCACGGTGCAGAATGCGGTGGGCGGGCGCTTTACGCTGGGCGTCGGCGCCGCCGCCCAGCGCAGTGCCGAGGGCATGCTGGGCATCCCTTGGACCAAGCCCTTCACCTACACGCGCGAGTTCATCACCGCCATGCAGCCACTGCTGGCTGGCGAGGCGGCGGACGTGACCGGCGAGCAGGTCAGTGCCCATGCCCAACTCGGCATCGACGCGCCGGACACGAACATCATGCTCGCCGCCCTCGGCCCCCGCATGCTGCGCTTTGCCGGCGGGCATGTGCAGGGCACGACGCTTGGCCAGTGCGGGCCGCGCACGATCCGCACCTATATCAAGCCACACCTGGAGGAAGGCGCGGCCAAGGCCGGTCGCTCGGAGCCGGTGCGGATCATGGCGCTGGTGCGCCTCTGCGTAACCGACGATCCCGGCCCCGCCAAGGCGCTGGCGCGCGAGATTTCCGCCTTCTACCAGTCCATCCCCTCCTACGCCCGCGCGGCGGCGCATGAGGGCCTGGACGACCCCGCAGACCTGCACCTGATCGGTTCCTGGCAGCAGGTGCTGGACGGCCTTGCCGCCTATGCCGAGGGCGGCGCCACCGACCTGCGCATCCAGGTCGCCGCACCCGACGAGCGCGCGACAGAGGCAACGCGGGAGGCCCTGGCCGGCTACCTGGCCTGAGCGGCAGGCCGCGGCATTCGGGCCGGGCCGGGCCAAACCTCTTGTTTTTGCAGCTGCGAAGTGCTTTATACGGATCGCATTCCGCGCGTAGACAGTGACGCTGCTTTCCGTCAGGGCGCCCCTGCATTTGGTTGCAGACACCGGGCCGGCCAACGATTCAAGACTGCGCAATTGATCCACGGATTTTCCTGAGATGCCGGACTACGCAAGCATCTCGCTACTCGTGTTGGGGCTGGCCCGCTTTCCTTCGGCCGGCCCGCAAAGAAAGACCATACGGTTTGACCACTTTTAACGATCTCGGCCTTGCCGAGCCGATCCTTCGTGCTGTCAGCGCCGAAGGCTATACCAGCCCGACCCCGATCCAAGCCCAGGGTATTCCCGCCGTTCTGTCCGGCCGCGACTTGGTCGGCATTGCCCAGACGGGCACCGGCAAAACCGCTGCCTTTGTGCTGCCGTTGTTGCACCGCCTCGCCGCCGAAAACCGGCGGCCTGCCGAGAAAACCGCGCACGCGCTAATCCTCGCCCCGACCCGCGAACTGGCGGAACAGATCGGCGAGAGCATTCGCAGCTATTCGCGCCACATGCACGTCACCCATGCCGTCGTGATCGGCGGCGCCAACCCCCGTACCCAGGCGGCAAAGCTTTCCCGCGGTGTCGATATCATCGTTGCCACGCCGGGCCGCCTGCTCGACCACATGCAGGCGCGGGTGGTGAGTCTCAGCCAGGTCCGTCAGGTCGTGCTGGACGAGGCGGACCAGATGCTGGACATGGGCTTTATCCCGGCGATCCGCAAAATCATGGCCAAGGTGAACCCAGAGCGGCAGACGCTTCTGTTCTCCGCCACCATGCCCAAAGAAATCCGCAGACTGGCGGACGACTTCATGGGCGAGCCGCTGGAAGTCTCGGTCGCCCCGGCGTCCAAGCCGATCGAAACCATTGACCAAACGGTGATGCACCTGGACGGCGGCGCCAAGCGCGGCGTGCTGGTCAGCCTGCTGCAGCAGGGCGATATGGACCGCACCATCGTCTTCACCCGCACCAAACGCGGCGCCGACCGGGTGGCGCGCACCGTGGCGGGGGCCGGCATCAAGGCCGACGCGCTGCACGGCAACAAGAGCCAGAACCAGCGCCAGCGCACACTGGATGCCTTCCGCAAGGGCAAGTTGCAGGTGCTGATCGCCACGGATATCGCGGCGCGCGGCATCGATATCGACGACATCAGCCATGTGGTGAATTTCGACCTGCCGATGGTGCCGGAGGCCTATGTCCACCGCATCGGCCGCACCGCGCGTGCGGGCCGCAGCGGCCAGGCGATCTCGCTCTGCGCCCATGACGAGCGCAAGCTGCTGCGCCAGATCGAGAAGCTCACCGGCAAGGGCCTGCGCGCCGTCGATCCGCCCCCGCCTGCGGACGTACCGGAAGGCCCGGTGCGGGGACACTTTGCCGAGGCACCGGTGGCCAACGGCCGGGGCGATGCCGACGAGGCCGCCCGCAAACCGCGCCGGCCGCGCCGCAAACCCGCCGGCGCCGGCAAACCCTTTGGCAAGCCGTCTGCGACCGCCGACGGCGCCCGCCCGCGGCGGGCGAAGCCCGAAGGCGGCAACGGCGCTGCCAAGCCGCGCGCCGGCAAGCCCAAATCCCAGGGCAGCCGCTCGCCGCAAAACCGCGACGGCCTCACCCGCATGCTGGGTGGCAGCAAGGCAGCCTGATCGGCAAAGGCGGGCGGCCCCCGCCCGCCTTCCTCTGCCGGCAGCTTGAGCCGGCAGAGCGCCCCAAGCGCATAGCAAAAGCCCCGGAAGCATCGCTGCTTCCGGGGCTTTTCTTGTTGCGGGATTGCGGGATGCCGTCTTGTTTTGCGGCCACCCTGCGGGATGCCGGGTGGCAACCGATCCGACTAATTGCCGAAGACGCTCTGCACCGCCAGGTCCGGCAGCCAAAGGGCAATGTCCGGATAGAACAGGATCAGGACCAGCACGACGCCATCGGTTATCAGGAACGGTATCGCGCCCTTCATCACCTGTGTCAGCGGCACGCCGGTCGTACCCGCCACGGCGAACAGGTTCAGGCCGACCGGTGGGATCACACCGCCCATCTCCACCGCCAGCGCGTAGAGAATGCCAAGGTGGATCGGGTCGATGCCCAGCGACAGCGCAATCGGCGCCACGATGGGCACGGTCAGCACCAGCATGGCAACGCCGGTCAGGAACATGGACAGGAACAGCAGCACCACCAGCAACAGCACCAGGAACATGAACGGCGACAGGCCGAAACCGCCGACCCAGGCGGCCATGTCCTGCGGCCAGCCCTTGTTCGCCAGCAGGAACTGGAACACGCCAACGCAACCGACCAGGAAGAACACCACCGCGGTCAGGTTCACGGCGCGCTGCGTGCAGGGCAGCAGCTCCTTGATGAACGTCCAGCGCTTGGCAATCAGGCCATAGGCCAGGGCATAGCCGCAGGCCGCCGCGCCCGCCTCGGTCGGGGTGAAGATACCGCCATAAAGACCGCCAAGGATCACCACCGGCATCATCAGCGCCGGCCAGGCAACCCAGGAGGCGCGCACCAGCTCGCGCACGCTGAACGTGCCCGCCGGCAGTTTCAGATACCAGGCCACGCCGACGATGATGACGGCGTCGCTGACCGCCAGCAGGATGCCGGGGGTGACGCCGGCAAAGAACATGGCGACGATGTTTTCTTCCGTCAGCACGCCGAACAGGATCAGCGTGATCGAGGGCGGGATCAGCAGCGCGATGCCGCCGCCGCAGGCGATGACGCCAGCCGCCATCCATTGCGGATAACCGCGCCGGATCATCTCCGGATAGGCAATCACGCCCATCGCCGCCGCCATGGCGGTGGACGAGCCGCTGATCGCACCGAACAGCACGGCGGCCAGCAGGGTCGCATAAGCGAAGCCACCCGGCAGCCAGCCGACCGCCGCATCGGCAAAGCGGAACAGGCCGGAAATCAGGCCGGTCTTTTCCATCAAAAAGCCGGCATAGATGAAGAACGGGATCGCCATCAGCGTGTAGCTGTTGGTGAAATCGAAGAAGGCGCGGAATACCGTGCCCATCGACATCATTTGATCGTTCATGATGACCAGCACGGCCGCGCCCATCAGCGCCACGCCAATCGGCGCGCCCAATGCCAGCAGGGCGGTCATCGAAACTCCAAGGAAGCCCATAGCGCGCTCAACCCTTCGAAAAATGGGGCCCGGAAACGGGCGCTCTGCCGCAGCGGATCAGATTTCGAGGCCTTCTTCGGCCGGAGCCCAGGCAAACACCTTCTTGCCGCGCACCGCCTGCAAATCCTGATAGAACTGGAACACGCAGGTCACCGCCAGCAGCACAAAGCCGGCGATCAGCGTCAACTGGAACGGCCAGATCAGCAGCACCATGCTTTGCGTCGTTCGCTCCAGCATCATGTTGCGCTCGATGGTCGACCAGCCCCAGACAAAGATGCCGGTATACAACAGGGCGGAAGCCGTGGTGACGAACAGGCGGATCCACAGCACCAGTTTTTGCAGGCCCTTGTTCTTGCAATAATCGACCGCCGCGCTTACGGCCAGATGCGAGCGCTGCGCCTGCGTCACGGCAAAATAGAGGTAAATCGATCCGACCGTGAAATAGGTGACGGCATCCTGGCCCCAATCATAGACAACGCCAAAGATATAGCGCCGGATGATCTCGAAAATCGCCAGCAGAACGCTGGCCAGCATAATCACCGCAGCGCCATAGCCGACGAAATTGTCCAGCACGAAGCGATAGGCCCGATAGGTGCGGTCGAGGGCGATCTCCATGGCAGATCACGCTTATCCAATGAATGCCGCTCGATCGGTAAATACCGGCAGCGGAGGTTGACGGAAAACCGGAGACGGCCGGCGCCAGAAAGGGCGCCGGCCAAAGGGGGCGGTTCGAGCCGGCTGCCCTATTTCTTTTTGGTGAAGCGGTCGAACCAGGGCTGAATTTCGGCGCAGTTCGTGGACTCCAGCCAGTTCGAGCCAGCCGGGTTGGCCTTGGACAGCGCGCGGGCTTCCATCACGAACTTGTCGACCCACTCGTGGGCGCCGGACGGGGTGTTCGACTTGATCCACTGTTGGGTGGCGTCGCCCAACTTATCGGCCAGCACCTGCGCCTCATCCGGCTTCATGATGTAGATGCCCGGCTTGCTCGGGTCATCGGTGCCGTATTGGTCGATCAGCAGCTTGTCGTTGCACCAGTTGGCCTTGCGCTGGAAGGGCAGCACTTCCTCGACAATGATTTTTTCGAGGATTTCCTGCTGCTCGCTGCTCAGCGAGTTCCACCAGATCTTGGACGCGCCGATCCAGTAGTAGTCACCGACGATGCCGTTGATGCCGGCGACCGTAAAGAACGGCGCCTGATCGCGGGTGGCGCGGAAACCGCCAAGGCTGGTCAGCAGGCCGTCGATGACGCCGGTCTGCAGGGCCGGTGGCACGTCGCCGAAAGCCATGGTGGTCGGGTTGGCACCCCAAGCCCCCAGGGCCGCATTCTCGGCCGGGCCCATGGAGCGGATTTTCTTGCCGGCGAAGTCGTCCGGCGTCAGCAGGCGCGAGCCGGACCCGGCACCCATGTAGTAGCTGAGATCGCCCGAGCCGAAAACCTTCACGCCGTGGATCTTATCGAAGCGATCCGCGAGCATTTTAAAGGTTTCGGTCTCATCGAACTTGTCGATGGCGCCCGGCGTGGTCAGCAGCATCGGGCCGACAACGACACTCATATAGGGGTCGACCTGGGCCGACTTGCCGAACTGGCCCCAGGTCATTTCCAGGTCGCCATTGGTCATGGCTTCGACTGCGCCCGGCACCTTATAGAGCGAGGAGGCATAGTACATACGCACCTGGCTGCCCGGAATCGCTTCCTCGACGCGCTGCTTGAAGAATTCTTCGGCCAGAGCCGCCGGGTGGGGCGGGCCATTGTGGTCGGAGGCCAGACGGATAGCGACCGGCTCAACGGCGCTGGCTGGCTGGGCGGCAAGGGTCGCCGCGGCGGCAAAGCCGGCGGCGGCCAGCAAGCGCGCGGAACGAGCGATGACGTCTCGCATATTGTCTTCTCCCAAGTTTCTAAGTCGAGCACTGCACCGAACTTGGCGTCGGCGAGCAATGCATCGTGCGCTATCAACGACAGACGCCGGCGGAAGTCAAACGGGATCGCGAGGCAGGGGCCGGAATGCGGCGCGGAAAATACTGCATTCCACAAGCCGGGAAAACCAGTCATGGCCAAACATTCGCCGCTTTCGTATCGTCCGTTGGTGGAAAGAGTTAACGCATCAACAACCACTTGCATCGGAGGAAACCACCATGACCCGTTCTTGGCTCAATCACACGGTCGCCGCCATAACCGCCGGCGTCCTGATCTCTGCCGCACCGGCCTTTGCCGACGAATGCAAGCATTCCCCTTATGGCGAGAACGACGAAATCGGGGCTGCCAACCTGATCACGCCGGACCGTGTGGTGGCGGCCAGCAAGCTCGTCAAAATGGGCAAGACCCATCCGCTGGGCATTGTCATCGACCCCAACATGCCAGCCTTCCCGCCGCGGGGGATCATGCTGCAGGTGGTGCAGCCGAACCAGCACTTCGGACGCGGCCTGGAAAGCGATTTCGGTTGGAATTCGGTCTACAACGATGACGTCGCCCAGCTGTGGATGGGCATCGGCCCGCAGTTGGACGGTCTTGGCCACCTCGGCCAGGCGGGCATGTTCTACAACTGCAACGAGGGCAAAGAGATTTCGGCCATCACCGGCCTGAAAAAGCTGGGCATCCACACCGTGCCGCCGCTGGTCGGACGCGGCGTTCTGGTGGACATGGCCAAGCATTTCGGGGTCGAGACGATGACCGCCGGCCAGCACATCGATGGCAAGCATATCGAGGCCGCAGCCAAGAAGCAGGGCGTCGAGTTCCGCGAGGGCGACATCATCCTGCTGCACACCGGCTGGACTGACGGCATGCTGGAAAGCGACCCCAAGGCCTGGGTCTCGGGCGAGCCCGGCCTCAGCAACGAGGGGGCGGAATACCTCGCCCAATTCAACCCCGTCGCCGTCGGCGCGGATACCTGGGGTGTTGAGGCCGTGCCGCCGAAGCCGGGCGACAAGGTCTTCTATGGCCATGTCACCTTCCTGAAGAAGAACGGCATTTTCATCCTGGAGACCATGAACACCGGTCCGCTTGCCGAGATGGGCGTGAACGAGTTTATGTTCGTCCTGGGGCAGGCCCGCCTGAAGGGTGCGGTGCAGATGATCATCAACCCGGTCGCCATGTGGTAAGCTCTGCCTGTCCGTGCTAACAGCCGGGGAGCGGTTCGCCCCTCCCCCTTTTGTTTTCCGCATCGGCAGGACTCCCACCCGTGAGCAACTGGCCGCCGGCGCTGCGCGTCGGCTTTTGGATGACGGTGACCGCCATCGGCTTCTCTATCATGCTGAATTCGGTGCGGCACCTCTCCGACGGCGGCATGGACGTGTTCGTGATCACTTTCTGGCGCAACGTCTTCGCCGTGCTGTTCTTCCTGCCGCTGGTACCGCGATTCTGGCCAAGCCGGCTGGGCGCGGCGCGCTGGAAACTCTATAGCCTGCGCGCGCTGATCATGGCGGTCTCGTCGGTGACCCTGTTCACCGGCGCCATTCTGCTGCCGGTCGCGGAAGCCACGGCGCTCAGCTTTACCACGCCGCTGTTCACCACGGTCGGCGCCATCCTCTTTCTGGGAGAGGTCGTGGGCTGGCGGCGCTGGAGTGCCATCATTGTCGGTTTCTGCGGCACGCTGCTCATGCTTCGGCCGGGCGAGGAAGCCTTTCAGCTCGGCGCACTGGTCGTGCTGGTCGCGGCCATCACCTTCGCCATCGTCACTCTGATGGGCAAGGTGCTGGTGCGCCACGATTCGCCCGCGCTGATAACACTGAACCTTTCGCTCTATTCCCTGCCCTTCTCGCTCATTCCGGCACTGGCCTACTGGCAGTGGCCAAGCGGCGAGCAGTGGCTCTGGCTGGGGGTGTTGGGCGCAGCGGCGATTGCGAATATCTATGGCATTACCCAGGCGTTGAAGACGGGTGATGCCTCCTTGCTGCAACCGTTCGACTTTCTACGCCTTCCCTTTACGGCCCTGGGTGCCTATTTGATGTTTGAGCAGGTGCCGACCGTGTGGGTGTGGGTTGGTGCTGCGATTATCGCGGGCAGCAGTGTCTACATCGCCCACCGGGAGGCTCGGAGCCAGCGCCCATGAGGCTGGGAATCTTGCAACGGATGGCGACCTTCGCCTTGTCGGCCACGCTGGCACTGGGGGCACTGGGGGCACTGGGGGCACTGGCCCTCGCCGGCCTGGGCCGGCAGGCCAGCGCTGTCGAATTGATCTATTGCTATGAACCGCGCCGTCAGATCGTGCGCCAGACGGCACCGCATGCTTGTTCCGGCCGCGTCGTCTCGGCGGCGGAAGCCGAGGTCATCCGCCAGCAGCGCGCCCGCTATGTGCAGGACGCCGTCCGCTCGCCGCCGCCGCCACGGCCGAGTACACTCGGCTCCGGCTTTTTCGTTTCGCGCCAGGGCCATGTCGTCACCAACCGGCATGTGGTCGAGCAGTGCCACGAAATCTCGGTGCTGACGCCGGAGGGGCGGACCATCACGGCCCGCCTGGCCTCGGTCTCCGACCGCTATGACATGGCACTGTTGCAGACAAACGCCCGGCCCGCGGTCACCGGCGTAATCGCCACAAAACCCCTGCGCGTCGGCCATCCGATCCGCATCACCGGCTTTCCCGTGCGCAAGCTGCCGCGTGTGCGGCCCCTGGAGTCCGAAGGGCTCTATCTGCAAACCCGGCGTCTGGGGCCGGATGGCGTGCTGGTGCTGGCGGCAAAGGTCTGGAGTGGCTCCAGCGGCAGCAGCGTTGTGGCGGCCGACGGAACCATCGCGGGCCTGGTCTTTGCCCGCAACCCCGGTGGCCTCGCCGCAGCCGCCGACCGCCCGCCGCCAGACCGCACTTTCGCAATTCCAGCCAAGGCACTGCACGCGTTCCTGACGGCTAGCGGCATCCGCATCGCCACTGCCAGAGCCCACAATGTTGCGCCCGAGCGCTACACGGTCCGCGTCAACTGTCACTGATCGGGATTTCCCCAATGCGAATCGCAGAGATCGAACAGCGCCTGCGCGCCGCCCTCTCCCCCGAATCGCTGAGCGTCACCGACCTCAGTCATCTGCACAAAGGCCATGCGGGCGACCGGGCCTTCGGGCAAAGCCATTATCATGCGGTGATCACGGCTGCGGCTTTTGCGGGGCAGAACCGAGTCGCGCGCCAGCGGCTGGTGTTCGCGGCCCTGGGCGCTATGGTCGGCAACGAGGTTCACGCCCTCAGCCTCGACCTGCGCGCGCCCGGCGAGACGCGGTAGCCAGAAGAGCCCGGCCGCAGCCTGCCCCTCCCCCGCCCGGCGCCAGTGATTGCGGCCTCTGGCATGGTTCCCGGGTCAGGCCCGGGACGAAACCAAAACCGGTTGGCTGCCGGGACAGCCGACCAATACGCGCTGGCCTATTCGCCCTTCGAAACCGCGACCATGGCCGGGCGCAGCAGGCGCTCGTGCAGCGTGTAGCCGATCTGGAGCACCTGGGCGACATGGCCGGCGGGGACGTCCGGCGCCTCGATCTCGACCACGGCCTGGTGGATGTTGTGGTCGAACGGCTCGCCGACGCCCGCAATCTGGCGGACATGATGCTTTTCCAGGACGGTGGCGAGTTCCTTCTCGACCATGGCGACGCCGTCGATCAGCGGCTTGACCGATTCGCCTGCATCTTCCCCCGGCGCTGCGGCGAGCGCGCGGCCCAGATTATCGGCGACGCCCAGCAGATCGCGGGCCAGACTGACAGCGCCATACTTCAGCGCATCCTCGCGCTCGCGCTGGGCGCGGCGGCGTATATTCTCCACCTCCGCCAGAGCGCGCAGTTGCTGGTCCTTCGCTTCGGCCAGTTCGGCCTCCAGTTCGGCGATGCGGGCGTCGCGCGGATCCTCGGCCGCGGCGGCGGCGGCATCGGCAGCCTCTGCGGCGTCTTCTGCCGCCATGGCGGCAGCCGCGTCTTCGGCCCCCGGCACGTTCGGTTGTTCTCCCGCCGGGTGGGTCTTGTCGTTGTCTTGCATGGGATCAGCCTAGTATGCGTCGGATCACTTGAGCGGTGTAATCTACCATCGGAACGATGCGGGCGTAGTTGAGGCGCATTGGCCCAATCACGCCAACCGCGCCCAGCACCCGCTCATCGCCCTTGGCATCGGTCTGGGTGCCGAACGGCGCCAGCACCATGGACCAGCCTGCCAGCGCGAACAGTTCGTGCTCGGCCCCGATGAAAATCTGCACGCCCTCGCCCCGCTGGGTGGCGTCGAGCAGTTGCAACAATGCTTCCTTGCGCTCCAGAATTTCGAAGATCGCCTGCAACCGGTCCAAATCCTCAACGCCGCCGACCGCGTTGATCAGTTGCGAGTGGCCCTTGACGACGAATGTCGCCGGCGCCGGATCGTCGAGGCGCACCGCCAGGCCCGACTTGACGACCCTTTGGGTCAAGTCGTCCAGTTCGTTGCGGTGCAGTTCCAGTTCGTCGAGGATGCGGTTGCGCTCCTCGGCAATGGTGCGGCCTTGCAGGCGGTTTTGCAGATAATTGCTGGCCTGGTTCAGCGCCGACATCGGCATGCCCGGCGGCGTGTGGATAATGCGGTTTTCCACCTGGCCACGGTCGTCGACAATCACCACCAGCGCCCGCGCCTCCGACAGGCGCACAAATTCGATATGCGCAATCGAGCGCTCCTGTTTCGGTGCGATGACGAAGCTGGCATGGGTGGACAGGCCGGACAGCATGGTGCTCGCCTGTTCCATCATCGCCGGAGCGTGATGGCCCGCAGCCGCACAGCGCGCCTCGATATCGGAGCGCTCCTCCTCGGTCAGGTTGCCGGCCTCCAGCAGGCCGGAGACGAACAGCTTCAGCCCCGCCCCCGTCGGCAAGCGGCCGGCGGAGGTATGCGGCGCGTAAAGCAGGCCCAAATCCTGCAAATCCGCCATCACATTGCGGATGGTGGCGGGCGAGAGTTGCTGTTCCAGCCGCCGGGCAAGGGTGCGCGAGCCGACCGGGCCGCCGGTTTCGACATAGCTGTCGACGATCAGGCGCAGAATTTCGCGAGACCGCTCGTTCAAATCTGCGAGGGTAGGGCCAACCATTGCTTGATTACAGTATCTGCGGTTCCAGATCGACGAAGGTTAGGGTGCTTCGTTAGGTAGGTACAGGGCCACGTGCCGTCAACCGGCCTGGACATCGCTGTCTCTGGCCGCTAGTGGTCTGATCGAAACGCTTTCTGCGGCAAGCGTTTCGTGAATCAGCCCACTATCGCAACAATCCGGCGGTTCGATTCAGCCAACGGATGGGTACCGTCTGTCGGCATCGAACCGCTAGCGTCCCGCCTCTTTCGAAATCAAGAAAGGCCCGTCATGAGCGCCCGCCCCTCCGGCAGAGCTGCCGACCAATTGCGCCCGGTCTCGCTGGAACCTGGCTTCTCGTTGCATGCCGAAGGCTCTTGCCTGGTGCGGTTCGGCAACACGCATGTGCTCTGCACCGCCTCTGTCGAGGACCGGGTACCGCCCTTTATGCGCGGCCAGGGCCGCGGCTGGGTGACGGCGGAATACGGCATGCTGCCCCGATCTACCCACACCCGCTCCGACCGGGAGGCCGCCCGCGGCAAGCAGTCGGGCCGCACCCAGGAAATCCAGCGGCTGATCGGCCGGGCGCTGCGCTCCGTCGTGGATTTGCAGGCGCTGGGCGAGCGGCAGATCAAGATCGACTGCGACGTGATCCAGGCCGACGGCGGCACTCGCACCGCCGCAATCACCGGCGCCTATGTGGCGCTCTACCAAGCCTTCAGCCTGATGCAGAGCCGCAAGATGATCAAGGAAGTGCCGCTCTCCAGCGAAGTCGCCGCGGTTTCCTGCGGCGTCTACAAGGACCAGCCGGTCCTCGACCTGGACTATGCCGAGGACAGCAACGCCCAGGCCGATTCCAACTTCGTCATGACCGGCCGCGGCGAGATCATCGAAATCCAGGCGACCGGCGAGGATGCGCCGCTTTCCAAGGATCGCTTCACCGCCCTGATGACCCTGGCGGAAAAAGGCTGCAACGAACTGGTGCGTCAGCAGCGCCGCGCCATCATGAGCATGTCTGGGCTGGGCCGCTGACATGAACGCCGCCCGCCGCTTTGCCGAGCCGAGACTGGTGCTCGCCAGCCACAACCAGGGCAAGCTGGCGGAGTTCCAACGCCTGTTCGCGCCGCTGGGCGTCGGGGTAGTCGGCGCCGGCACCCTGGGCCTGACGGAGCCGGCAGAGACGGGCACCACCTTCATCGAGAACGCTCTGATCAAGGCCCGCGCCGCGGTCGAAGCCAGCGGCGTGCCGGCCTTGTCGGACGACTCGGGCCTGGCGGTGACGGCGCTGGGCGGCGCGCCGGGCGTCTATTCCGCGGACTGGGCCGCTCCCGCCAAGGACTTCGCGCCGGCGATGCAGCGGGTGCAGGACGAGTTGGGCGATGCGGCGGACCGTTCCGCCGCTTTTGTCGCCGTGCTGGTGCTGGCCTGGCCCGATGGCCATTACGAAACGGCGGCGGGCCGGGTGCCGGGCCGAATCGTCTGGCCGCCGCGCGGCACTGGCGGCTTTGGCTACGATCCGATCTTCCTGCCGGATGGCGAGAGCGAGACCTTCGGCGAAATGGCCATCGGGGAGGCCGGTCTTGCCCGCAAGGCAGCCCTCAGCCATCGCGGCCGCGCCTTCCGTGATCTGGCGGCGAAATGCTTTGGCGGAGATACCGGCCGGGAATGAGCGCCCCTCGCCCGCTTTCGCTCTATCTGCACTGGCCGTTCTGCGGCTCCAAGTGCCCCTATTGCGACTTCAACAGCCATGTGCGCCCGGCGATCGACGAGACGCGCTGGCTGGCCGCGCTGCTGCGCTCCCTGAGCTATTGGCACGAGCGCGAGCCGGACCGGCGTATCGCCACCGTCTTCTGGGGCGGCGGCACCCCGTCCCTGCTCTCCCCCGCCGCCGTGGAGCGGGCGCTCTCGCACATCCAGGGCCTTTGGCCGCTGAACGACGATTGCGAAATCACGCTGGAGGCGAATCCCACCACCCACGAAACCGACCGGTTCGAGGGCCTGCGCGCCGCCGGCATCAATCGCCTGTCGCTGGGCGTGCAGTCGTTCGAGCAGGCCGACCTCGACTATCTCGGCCGCACCTACACGGTCGCCGAGGCGGAACGCGCCCTGGCCCACATCGCGGCGACCTTCCCCCGCTTCACCTTCGACATGATCTACGCCCTGCCGGACCACACGCCGGCGCGCTGGGAAGCGCAGTTGGAGCGGGCGCTGTCGTTTGCCGGCGAGCACCTGTCGCTCTACCAACTGACGTTCGAGCCCGGCACCCGCTTCTATCAGGCCTTGCAGACCGGCCGCATGCAACCGCTGGACGACGATACCGCCGCCGACCTCTATGCCTGGACGGTGGAGCGGATGGCCGCGGCGCGGCTGCCGCAGTACGAGATCTCCAACTACGCCCGTCCCGGTGCCGAGTCGCGCCACAACCTGGTCTACTGGCAGGGGGGCGAGTGGATCGGCGTCGGCCCTGGCGGGCACGGGCGGCTGGGCACGGGCGGCGCGCGGCAGGCGCTGGCCAACAGCCGCTCGCCAGAGAAATGGCTGGCCGATATCGAGGCCGGCAGGCCTGGCCTCGACCAGGACGAACCACTGGCCGCGCCCGAAATCGGCGAGGAACTGGCGATGACCGGGTTGAGGCTCGTCGCCGGCATCGACCGGCAGCGGTTTGCGGCGGTGGCCGGTCATGCCATGGACCGGACCCTGCCCGAAGCACGGCGGCGCACCATGGTGGCCGAGGGACTCGCCTGGGAAACCGCCAGTGGATTCGGCCTGACAGCCGCCGGTCGGATGCTGCTCGATTCGGCGCTGCGCTATCTGCTGGCCGAAGCCCCGGTCGCGACCTGAACCGGTGCCGCCACGCAGGCCGGGACATGCGACGGCAGCGGGCCGGGGATACTGTCACAAACCACCCCATACACGAGTCGACCGACACCTTGCAATACAATGCCAGTGTAACCAAAACAATGCCGGTGTAGATTCGATTATACGGACATAAGCTCAAATTTGGTTTGATTTGCCTTGGCCCAAACGCGAATTTGAACTTGCGTCCGACCAATGGCCATGAGCCTGCCGGCAACGGCGCCAATCACAAAGGTAAAAGCCAAGCGCGGCATTCTCCCATCCGACCACAGGTCCGCGACTACCCAGCGACTACGCAACCTCCCTCAGGGAGGTTGCACCTTCACCTTGCGCCCCACTCTGTTGCCTGTTGGCAAGCGTGCGCCCCCGCCACGTCAGCGCCTCGCCGCGCACCTCGTGCAGGCAGCCGAGGCGATCCACGCTGAACTTGCGGATGCTGCGGGCTGTCCCGACCGAGACTTTGAGAACGCTTCCCCAGTTGTCCTGCCGGCGCAGGTGGATTTGACCGCGGAATATCTCGAACGACCGCACATACCCGCAATTCACACCGCCGCGGCTGTTCTCCAGCTCGATATAGGACCCACGGTAGATGCTGAAGACGAAGGCATGATCGTCGCTCAGCCTCAGCCAGTCCGCACGCAAGGCACCGGGCACCATGGCGCAGCGCGGCGGGCTCTCCAGCGAGACAAGGTCGGTGCGGTTTACTGGAACCGCAACGTACCGGCCATCCCGGCAATAGATGTCCAACCGAACGACATCGCCGAACGCCGCGACGCCCCCGTTGACCGCCACCCCTTCACGTCCGATACCGCAGCCGCCCGTCGCCAACAACCGCACCCGTCGCACCGGCGTGCCGGAAGGGGCGAGCGGCGGACGGTCCGCCGGACTTCCGGCCTCGATCCAGGCGCGGAGGCTCGCAATCAGGCCGGCATTGACGTCCGGGTCAGGAATGCGTTCCAGATCTTTCAACCGCAGGCGCCAGATCGGCCGCCGTTCGTACACCACAGGCTGCCCTTCCGGATCGGTACGGGCGCGCCGCAGCGTCATGCCGTGCGCCTGGCCGCGCCCCCGACGCACCTCTGCCCGGCTGGGCATCACACTGGCGAGCGCGCTGGCCACGTCGGCGGCAAACTCCGGCCAGGGTGCCTCCGGCGGGCCATCGCCCACGGCCAGAGCGGCCATGCGCCGGTTGTCGGCCGAGGCAACGACAATGGCGTCGAGCGCATGATGGCGCGGGTCGGTGCGATCCTTTTGCAGCCCCCACGCCTGGCGCAGAACGGCGGTGACGTGGCCGGGGCGCGCAAACAGGTGCCGCTGCGGTTGTCCTTTGGGATATAGCGCGCGCAGGGCGCTCAGCAGGATGCGTGCCGCGTAACGGGTATCGTCCAGATTGCGGCGCAGCAGCCGCGCTTCGCTCTCGGCAAAATGGGTGCGGAGCAGGTTGCGCTTTTTGCGATCCGAGAGCCGCGAGTCGGCCACCCGCTTCGCAAAGGCCCCCCACCACGCCCGGGCCGAGCCTTTCCATTCGTAGGGCGTGCGTTCATTCTTGTCCTGGTTGCATTCGGCAAAGCAGACGACGCGGTTGCCGATCGTGTTGTCGCCGCTGCGCCCGCGCGGCAGGATGTGATCCACCTGTACAGCCGTGGCTTCCAGCAACGCCCGGATCGGTATCGCCTTGCCGCTATAGATGCAGCGCCCCTCCTGTTCCTGCCACAACAGGTAGCGGTCGATCATGGCGTTGTTGATGCGCGCGGCCGGCACCAGGCCGGCGAGCGCAACCCTGGCGGACCCGCGCATGGCGTGCTCCGCCGACTTGCGGGCGGCGATGGCGGCCCGCCTCGCCGGGCTTACGGCCAGATCGTCCGCCAGTTCGACATGCAAGCGCGCCGGGCGATAGCCCTCGGCCCGCAACACCGCCTGAACCTGGCGCAGGGTCTGCGTCACTGCGCGCAACACGCAGGGGTTCTGCGCGGTCCGCAGCAGCGAGCGCTCCTTGGCGAGCGGGTCGAGGCCGGCGGCAATTGCAGCGTCATGGAACAGGTCGCCCCGCGCGAGATGCGGCACCATCGCCGCCGCCGCCGCCACCGAGACCGGCCCCGCCCCGCGCAGCACTGCAAGCGGGCCATCCTCGCGAGCCTGGATCAGCAACTCGGAGAGGCTGTCTCCCAAACCCAACGCCAGCAGTCCCGCTTGCCAGCGCTCGCGGGAATTGCGGAATGTCAGAACCGCGGCGACCGCATCGGCGAGCCCCGGGACCGCCATCATTGCCGCGTAGCGGCCGGGCCCGAGCGCCGCCTGCAAGGCATGGGTGCCGGCAGCCGCGCCAACGCCGGTAACCAGGTCATCGCCATCCCGAAACCCGCCCACCGGTCGGACCGTGTCTCCCCAGCCGAACCATTGGCGCAAATCGCCGAACGCGACCGTGGGCGAGCGGCCGAACATGGCGTCGGCCTCCGCCAACTCGTCCGCATTCAGGCGACGGATGGCGCCGTTTTCCAGGAACCTGAGTTTGGTCAAGGCGTTCAGGAACAGATAGCGTTCCATCGTCGGCGCGTGACGGGCGCCGCGGCGGCGGTCCGGACAAAAAGGGCAGGTGCCCACCTGCCCTTCGCCATCGCGCGTGCCACGGATGGCAAAGGCGAGTGCCAGAAACGCTTCCTCGAACGCTTCGCCGGCCGCCGCATTGCCGAGACGCCGCTGGCAGGCGAACAGGGTGGCGGCTTCCTCCCGCAACGCCGCAGACGTAAACGCCTCGCGATAGGACCCGGCGCGGTTGCGCTTGCTTTCGGCATAGCGGGGGTCCAGCGCCAGCATCTCCCCGACCGTGCGGTAGGCGCAAAGATCGGCGTCCGCGTCCTCGAAACCCGCCGCAGCGCGCACGTCCATCCGGTCCGTCGCCAGGCCGCGATACTTGGCGATGTGATAGAGCGCGGTACTCCATTCCAACGGATCGAGGCAGCGGTCCAGACCTGCCGCGCGGCTTTGGTAGGGGTCGGCCCCGCCCGCCTGCGCCACCGGGTCCGGCAAGCCCAGCGACAGCAGCAGGCCACGCACCGCTGCGCGCCGTTGCCGGTGCCGGCGCAGACGCACCCGGACGGCGCGGGCGGCCCGACGTTGCTGCTGTTTCGAGCCGTTCTTGTGGTTCAGCCCCGCGGTCTCGAACAGCCGCACGCCAGTCCGGACAATCGCTTTTCCATCCAGCAGCGCGTAGCCACACGACCCGGTGCCGACATCCAGCCCGAGGACCGTTCCCTTGCGGATCGGCAATGCGGCCAGTTCGGGAGCAATCTTTGCCAGCAATGCCTCGATCGGGCCCGGATCGGTTTTGCGCTGGACATCCGGCAGCCGGTCATGCAACCTATAATCGTGGATCGGATGGGGGGACGCTTCGTCAAGAAGGTCTCCTTCGCAGGGTAACCCCGCCGCCTCGCCCACGGGGTGGCGGGGGATCCCTCGCTGAGGCCGGTGCACAGGGCAATCCGGACTATCCGGTCGAATTTTTTCAGCTTCACTGCGAATTGAGCACCCCCAACCGGCTTGACCGCAAGGGCATTGCCTTGCCGGTCGGTTAACGATTTTTCAATTTCTAATTGTTAACGAATCAGAATCAACACCAAAATTTGTCGATTCGAACATGATTTCGCCACACGGAAGCCACAATCGATTCAACCATGGCGAGAACGACAACGCCGCCTGCCGAAACAGGCGGCGTCGGACTTACGCTTTTTGGGTTCGGTCGCTGCGGGAAACCGGGATTGTCAGGTCAGCGCCGGCTTTGCGCGCAGACGCGCCAGCACCCCTGCCCCGGACGCCTCGCCCGGCGTGATGCCCGCCGCCTGCAAGCGCGCCTGAAGGTCGCCGGACGGGCCTTCTTCCAGTTCCTTGGCCGCCTCGAAGCGGGCAGCCTGCTCCGTCTGGCGCTGCCTGATCCGTTCCAGCGAGCCGAGCGCGGTGGTCATGGACGACTCCGCGCCGGAATGACGCTGGGCGATGGTGGCCTGGGCCCGCTGCACCCGGTCGGTGACCTTGACCGTGTCCACCTGCTGCTTCAGCCGGCGCAAATTGCCCTCCGCCACATGGATGGCTCGCTTGGACTGGTCTTCGGCCTCCGCATACTGGCGTGCGAGGTCCTGTTCCGTGGCGAGTTCCGCCTCGATATCCGCCACCTTGTTGGCAATGTCGAGAGCGAGGGTTTCGTCGCCCTTGTTCAGCGCCTGCAATGCATAGCCCTCGTACTCGGTCTGCTGGCGTTGCAGTGCGCCTATCTTCCGGTCGATAACCTTTTTCTTGGCCATCAGGTCGACCAGCGCGTTCTTGGACTGCACCAGTTCGGTATCCGCATCGCGGATTTCCTGGTCGAGGATACGCAGCGCCTGGCTGTCGACAATCGCCTCGCCCATTTCGGTTGCGCCGCCGCGGAACGCGGTTACCAGCTTGGTCAAAATACCCATGATTGCTTAATCTCCAGACCGGTTGTGCCTTGTGGTTCGATGCCAACAGATCGTACCCATCCGTTGGCTGAATCGAACCGCCGGATTATTGAAACAGTGGGCCGATTCACGAAACGCTTGCCGTAGGTAGCAAGCGTTTCGATCGGACCACTAGCGGCGGTCGTCGGCATAGGCCTCTGCCGCGTCGATGGCGTTGTCGGCCAGGGTTTCGAGTTCCAGGACGATGTTTTCGAGCTTGGAGGCGGCGGACAGCGCGCCGAACAATTCGTAATAATCCTGTCCGTCCGGGCCCTTGGCGATGCCAAAGGTGGAGAGAGGCATCAGCTTGTGCGTGCGCAGCGCGGTTTCGGCAAAGGCCGGCGGGTCTTTCAGGGCGCTGACCGGCCAGAGCAGCACCTGGGCCAGGATTTGTTCGGCCCCGACACTCAGGATCACGGAGAGGTCGCCGAAATCGCTCATGGAGGCGGCAATGCTGTCGTCGGCGCCGTGGATCAGTTCGAATCGGATGGCACCGCTCGCCGCCGCCTCCGTCGCTTGCAGGGCCTGGAACAGGCTTTCGGTGGTCCAGATGTCACTGGGCATCGGGGTCTCCGCTGGCTGTGCGGCGGCGGATGTCATCCGCGCGCGGCTGGATGCGTTCTCTTACCGGAGCGTATTCCGGAATGGCAACGATTGCTGCGCACCGCGCAAGCTGGCATTAGATGGGGGCATGTGCACTTCCTGGCAACAGATTACACGGCAAAGCCGGCGGCGGGGCTTTCATGGCTACCGGTGACCGGTCCCCCTGGCAATTCCGCGTCCCATCGCATCTGGCCGCATTGGGGCGCGTTCTCTATCGCCACATTGCCGAGGTAACCTGGCCGGCCATTGGCATCATTGCCCTGGTTCACTACGTAACGTCGTGGGGATTGATGGCGCTGACCGAAGGTGAAGATATCGCCGCGCCATCGGTCTATTGGTATTTCTACCTCGTGACGTCGACGACGGTCGGCTATGGCGACCTGTCGCCATCGACCACGTTCGGGCGGTTCGTTGCGGTGGTGTGGGTCATGCCCGGTGGCATTGCCCTGTTCACCAGCGTGATCGCCAAAGTGGTGCAATCGGCCTCGGGCTATTGGAGACTGCGCATGCGCGGCCTTGGAGACTTCAGCGACTTGGAGAACCACACCCTGATCCTGGGCTGGGCCGGGGACCGCACAAGACGCATGGTCAGCTACATGCGCGGCGACAGCCATGACCGCGAAATCGTGCTGGTCGCCGATCAGACCATGGAAAACCCGATGCCGGACCAGGTGCATTTCGTCCGCGGCGACACGCTCACCCACGCCGATGTGCTGCGCCGGGCCGGTGTCGACACCGCCGGGCGGGCGATCATTCTGGGCCGGGACGACAACGAGACGCTGGCCGCCGGCCTTGCCGTCTCCGCCCGCAACAAGAGCCTGCACATCGCCGCCTTCTTCCATGACGAGGTGGTGGCTAATCTGCTGAAATCCCACTGCCCGCAGGCGGAATGCCTGCTGCCCATGTCGATCGAGTTGCTGGTGCGCACCGCCGACGATCCCGGATCCTCGCGCGTGCCGAAGCGCATGCTGTCGACCCTGGAGGACCCGACGCTCTACAGCGTGGAGGTTCCGAACAGGATCGCCCTGCTGCGCTTCGGCACGATCTTCCGGGCCTTCAAGCAACGGCACCATGCCACGGTGCTGGGCGTTGCCGCCGACCGCACCAACGAGGCCCTCGCCCTGAACCCGCCGGACGACAGCATCGTCAAAGGCGGCCACACGGTCTACTATATCGCTACCCGACGCCTGAACCCCACGGCCATCGACTGGCCCTCGATGGTGGAGGAGGAAGCCTGATGGTCATCGGCCTTTTCAAGAGCCTGATGGGGCAGAAAGCCCCCACGCCGCCGGCCGCCGGGCCGCTGGGCCTGCGCATCGGCGCCGCGGTGGAGATCGACACGCTGCGCTTCCGCATGATGGCGAAGCAGTTGAACTTCGACCTGCCGAACGACACGCTGTTCATCACCGCCCACGGCCATGTGGACCTGGGCGACGGCTCGCACGTGCACCGCTATTACACCGACGCCCACACCATGTTTCAAATCCTGTGCGTCGGCGGCCAGAGCGATGCGCATGTGCAGGAGGTAACGCTCTACGTTCCCCACACCAGCTACTATCCAGAAGGCCAGGCTTGGCAGACCTGGCAGGGCGAAGGCGCCCGCCTCGGCCAGCCTTCCTACAGCACCGACGATGGCACGCTCTACCAACGCATCTGGTTCGAAGACGACGATGGCTGGGCAAGCCCGGTCCGCTTTCAGGAGCAGGTGACCCACGCCGACAACGCCGTTACCCTGATCGGCCAGGAAGTCATGCTCTATGGCCGCCAGATTGCCGAAGGGCCCGGTTTCGGTGAATACCTGCTGCTGTCGATTGAGGAGCATCCAGAAGGGCGCAGCGTCGAGGCCATGCTGGGCGTCGATCTGGAGCCCGGCATGTTCACCGTCATCTGATCCCATCCGAAGCGACCGGCGAAGGAGCCGAAGCCATGCAATTGTCCATCGCCGCCTCCATGGCCGGCCTGCCGGATTTTCTGATCTATCTGGCCGCAGCCTTGGTGCTGACCCTGATCTATGCCGTGGTCTATGGTCTGGTGACGGCACACAACGAGTTGCGCCTGATCCGCGCCAACAACACCGCCGCCGCCATCGCCTTCAGCGGCAGCCTGCTGGGCTTCGTGATCCCGCTCGCCAGCGCCATCGCCAACTCGGTCAGCCTGGGGGATTGCCTGGTCTGGGGCGTGGTCGCGCTGGTGGTGCAGGTGGTGGCCTATTTCGTCCTTCGCCTGGGTATCGACCGCCTGTCCGCCCGAATCGCCGGCGGCGAGATCGCAGCCGGCCTTTGGCTCGGCGCCGGCTCGCTGGCGGCCGGGGTGCTGAACGCCGCGTGCATGACCTATTGAACCACCCCCTATCGACGCCACCGCTGCCGGCCCGCAAGGAGAGCCCCTGCCGATGAAACGCTCCAAAGCCGTTGCGCTCAGCCTGATGAGCGCCAGCGCCGTGCTGTTGCAGGCCTGCGAGGACCCCGAGGTGGAGGCGCAGGTCTTCCGCGACGTGCGCAACTGCATCCAAACCGGCGACCTGACAGAGCAGCAATGCCTGGACCTGCACCAGCAGGCCCTGGCCGAACACCTGCGCGAGGCGCCGCGCTATCGTTCCGCCCAAGATTGCTATGCGGAATTCGGGGCCAACCAGTGTCAGTCCTACGGTACCACGTCCGGCGGCAGCGTCTGGCTTCCGCTGATGATGGGCTTCATGGCCGCGCGCGCGCTGGACAGTTTCAGCGGCCGCGGCAACGCGGCACCGCTCTATCGCACCCGCGACAACCCGAACGGCCTGCGCACCGGCAACGGCTACAAGGTCGGGGCTGGCTATGGCACCAAGACGAAAATGCCGGAATGGGCCACCAAACCCACCCGCGCCCGCACCGGCACGGTGAGCCGTGGCGGCTTCGGCTCGCGCTCGTCCGGTTGGGGTGGGTGATCGGCCCGGCACCCTATCCGCCCCACTGGCGCGGCGCGCCTCTTTCGCTATAACGGCTGGCGCTATAACGGCTGGCAAGCAACCAAACCGGTTCCCCCGAGGAGCAAGCCCATGGATGGCGGACAGGCGCTGGTCCAGACTCTGATCGACTATGGTGTGGACACGGCGTTTTCCGTGCCGGGCGAGAGCTATCTGCCCATCCTGCGGGCGATCCAGAAGTCCGGCAACGCCATCAAGCTGATAACACCCCGGCACGAATCCGGTGTCACCTTCGCTGCAGAGGCATTCGGCAAACTTTCGGGCCGGCCGGCCGCAGGATTCGTCAGCCGCGGGCCAGGCGCCACCAATGCCTCCATCGGCGTGCACACCGCCGCTCAGGACTCGACGCCCCTGCTGCTGTTCGTCGGCCACGTCCCGACCGCGACCAAGGGGCGGGAGGCGTTTCAGGAAGTCGACTACCACCAGATGTTCGGCAAGATCGCCAAGGCTGTGCTGGAGCCGGAGACCAGCGCCCAGATCCCGGACGTGGTTGCCCGCGCCGTCACGCTGACCACCGCCGGCCGGCCCGGCCCGGTCGTCGTGGTCATGCCGAAGGACATTACGGAGGGCGACGCCGGCGACGCCAGCGCCCCGCCCCTCCGACCGCGCGCGCGGGCCGGCATGGCGCCCGATGACGTGACGGAGGCCGCCGCCCTCATCAACCGGGCGAAAAAGCCGATCCTGATTGCCGGCGAAATGATCGCCATTGACGACGCCACCCCGGCCCTCGTCGCCTTTGCCGAGGCGAGCGGCGTCGCCATTGCCGCTGCCTATCGCCGGCAGGACACGTTTCCGAACGAACATGCCGCGTATTTCGGGCATCTGGAGATCAACCGCGTCGCCTTCCAGCGCAAGGCGTTCGACGAGGCCGACCTGATCATCGCCATGGGCTGCCGCCTCGATGGCATCTCCACCCAGGAATTCACCATTCCCCGCGCCGATCAGACCCTGGTCCACGTTTTTCCAGACCGCGAGGTGCTGGCCCACGGCTCGGCCGAGGTCGCCTCTGCCGCCGACGTCATTCCCGCCCTTCAGGCGCTGGCGGAGGCGGTCGCCGCCCCCTCGCCCGAGCGGCTCGCCTGGCGCGATGATCTGCACGCGGCGTTCGACGCGTTCGCGCGGCCGGGCTCGGTCCGCATTCACGGCCGGGTCGATCTGGCCGAATGCGTGGCGGAAATGCAGCGCCAGGTTCCCGACGATGCGGTGATCCTGACCGACTCCGGCACATTCGCACGCTGGGTGCACCGCTATTACCGCTTCAACCAGCCCCACACCCAGGCGGGTCCGATGAGCGGCGCCATGGGTTATGCCGCACCCGGCGGCATCGGCGCGGCGCTGGCCAAGCCAAACGCACCAGCGGTGGCATTCGTCGGCGACGGCGGCTTCCTGATGAGCGGCCAGGAGTTGGTGACGGCGGTACAGCATCGGCTCAAGCTGGTCTGCATTCTCTGCGACAATGGCGCCTGGGGCTCGATCATGGTCTCCCAGCAACGGCGCTATGGCGAGGAAGGGGTGCACGGTACCCGCCTGCAATCCCCCGATTTCGCCAAGGTGGCAGAGGGCTATGGCATGCCGGCCTTCCGTGTCGAGTGCTCTCGGGATTTCGGTCCGGCGCTGGCCAAGGCGCTGGCGGCGGACGGCCCGGCGCTGCTGCACCTGCTGCTGGACGAGCGCGACATCAGCCCTTTCGCCGACGAGGTCAGCGTCTGATCCGGTCCTCGCGCTCAATCGGATAGCAGGAATAGCGCCAGCCGAGCCAAACCACCTTTTCGCGGGTTCGGCAGGCGCCATAGACGTAAAATTCGTTCACGCCGCTGACCATGGCAAAGCCGCCGGGTGCGATTTGCATCTCGCAAGGCTCGGCGCAGTTGGTTCGGTTGCGCCAGGCGAACCGCACGAACTCCTCGCAGCGGTTCGAGACAATCGTGCCGGACGCATTCAGCTCCAGGCACGCAACGGGGTTGGAGACAATTGTCACCTCGCCCTCGCGCGGGTCCGCCCATGCAGCATTCAGCCACACCAGAACGGCCGCTCCCCCCAGGGCCAATCGTTTTCCAACCATGCCGGCCGCCCTTCCATACGCAAAGGAACTGCCGACCTCCTCCGCGTTTGTTTATAGCGGCCCGATGGTTAAGGCGCAGTTAGCGCCCCTGCCCTCAATCGTCCTCAACCACAACGACGGCGCGATAGGCGTGCCAGGTCGCATGGCCAATCAGGGGGAAGGCGATAATCAGGCCGATGAACACCGTCGCCATGCCCAGCACCATCAGGCCCGCAATCAGGGCCGCCCAGAGCAGCATGGCCCGCGGGTTGGTGGTCAATGCCTTGATGCTGGTGGCGATGGCCGTGAAAAAATCGGTGCGCTTGTGCATCAGCAAGGGCACGCTCATGGCCGAGAGCGCAAAGGCGGCAATCGCCAGCCCGGCACCGATGGCGGAGCCGACCACCAGCAGGCCGATGCCATGGGTGGTCAGCAGCAGCGTCGCCGGCAGTTCGGTCAGGGGCGGAAACGGCTGCTGGCCGAAAAACAGGGCGAACAGCAGCATCGCGAACTTCACCCAGAACAGAAACAGCAGCGTCAGCACCACGCCCAAATAGGCCAACTGCAGGGGCGAGGCGGTGCGCACAAAGGCGACGCCGATAAACGTCACCGGCTCACCCGCCAGCAGCCGCCGGCTCGCCTCGTAGAGGCCGACGGCGAGGATTGGCCCCAGCAGCAAAAAACCGGCAGCCAGCGTCACGATGATCGCCTGGCCGCCCTGCATGAACAAGCCGATCAGCAGCGCCAGTGCCACCGTGGCAAACACGGCGCCGTAGGCGAGCGAAATTGGCCAGACCCGCCACATGTCGCGCCAGCCGGCGCCGACCCATTCCCACGGGTCGTCGAAGGCCACATCGCGGATCGGAAATCCGGCACTACCAGCGGCGGGGGTGGATAACGGAGTTTGGGCTTCATCTTGCATGGCGTTGCCTCCTGGCATGGCGGCTGAACTGCGCCTAGGATAACAGCATAGTGAGTGGGAGATATCCATGATTGACCGAGATCAAATGCAAGCTTGGCTGGTCGAAGGCCAGGCCTATCCGGGCGGTGCCGAAAGCGCCAACCGCGCCGTGCGCATGCTGGAGCGCGCCAAAGCCAGTCTGGAACGGCTCGCCCCCGGCTCTCTGTTCGATACCGAACCCTCCCAGGCGGCCGTCGTGATGGAGGCCGAAGGCGATGCCTAAGGCCAGCGACCCGACGCTCTGGAGCCTGACGGACGCCGCCGATGCGGTGGCCGCCGGTCAGATTTCCGCCCGCGAACTGACAGAGGCCTGCCTTGCCCGCATCGATGCCTGGCAGCCGGTCACCAACGCCTTCATTCACCTGGAGGCAGAGCTTGCGTTACAGATGGCCAATGCAACCGACGTCGCCCGCACCCGTGGCCAGGCGCTCGGCCCGCTGGCGGGTGTGCCGCTGGCGCACAAGGACATGTTCTACCGTGCCGGCATGCTGGCGACCTGCGGCTCGAAGATTCGCAGGGATTTCCGCCCGGACCACACCGCCACGGTCATGAAACGGCTGGATGCCGCCGGCGCGGTCTATCTGGGCGGTCTGAACATGTCCGAGTTCGCGCTCGGCCCGACCGGCCACAACGAGCATTGGGGCCATTGCCGCAACCCCTGGAACCCGGCGCACATCACCGGCGGCTCGTCGAGCGGCTCCGGTTCGTCCACCGGCGCGCGCATGGTATTCGGCGCGCTCGGCTCGGATACCGGCGGCAGCGTGCGGCTGCCGGCGGGCGCCAACGGCGTCGTCGGCATCAAGCCCACCAGCGGCCGGGTCAGCCGCTATGGCGCCATGGGCCTCTCCTTCACCCACGACACCATCGGCCCGCTGACCCGCACCGTGCGCGACAATGCCCGCATGTTTGCCGTCGTTGCCGGCGCCGACCCGAACGATGCCACCTGTTCGACCCGCCCGCTGCCGGATTATGAGGCAGCCTGCCAAAATCCAAGCATCAAGGGCCTGCGCATCGGCGTGCCGGAGACCTACTACCGCGCCTCCATGGATGCCTCGGTCGAAGCCGCAATGTCGCAGTCGCTGAAAGTGCTAGAGGAGCTGGGCGCCGTCATCGTGCCGGTGGACATTCCCAACCCGGAGCCGAACACCGACCTCGCCAACCTGATCACCGCCAGCGAAAGCGCCACCCTGCACGGCCACTGGCTGCGCACCCGCCCACAGGACTACAGCGCGCAGCCGCGTGCCCGGCTGGAGGCCGGCTTTGCCGTCAGCGCCATCGACTACCTAAGCGCCCTCCAGGCCCGCCCGCGCCTGATCCGGGAGTTCTGTCAGGCGGCGTTCAAGGACTGCGACGTGCTGCACACACCCACCTTCGACATGGAAGTCCCCTCCATCGAGGAGAGCAATATGGGCGACCGCCAGGGCTTCGCCGCAGTGATCGCCCGCATCAGCCGCTGCACCCGTCCATTCAACTATCTGTCGCTGCCGGGGCTGAACGTGCCGGCGGGCTTCACCGCCAACGGTCTGCCGGCCTCGTTTCAACTGGTCGGCCGGCCTTATGCGGAGGCAACTCTCTACCGCGCGGCGGCCGCCTATGAGGATGCCACCGACTTCGCGGCCCGCGCGCCGGCGTTGCCGCAGTGAGCGGCGTTGTCAGCGTGGAGATGCGGGGCGATATCGCGCTCCTCATCCTCAACCGCCCGGCCAACCTGAACGCGCTCAACACCCCGCTCGCCCGCGGCATTGCCGAGACGCTGATCCGCCTCGACAACGACCCTGCGGTGAAAGGCATCGTGCTGACCGGTGCCGGCGACCGGGCGTTTTGCGCCGGCGCCGACCTGGTCGAGGCGCGCGGCGTGCAAGTGCACCAGATCGAAGAATGGTTCGGCACGGTCTGCAACGTCTACAGGCAGATCCTGCTGACCGAAAAGCCGGTGATCGCGGCCCTGAATGGCATAACCAGCGGCGGCGGCTTCCAGATCGCCCTGGTGAGCGACCTGCGCGTCGCCCACCCCGGCACGCGCCTCGGCCAGCCGGAGGTCAACGCCGGCATTCCGAGCGTCATGGGCAGCTACTGGATCAGCCTGAACCTGCCCTGGTCGCTGAACCAGGAACTGTCGTTCACCGGCCGCATGATGGAGGCGAGCGAAGCCCAGCGCTTTGGCCTGCTGAACCGGGTGGTGGCAAAGGAGGAGGTGATCCCCACCGCCTGCGAGTTGGCCGAACTGCTGGCCGGCAAGCTGCCAACGGCTTTTGCCCGCACCAAAAAGCGCTTCCGCGAGGTGGCCTTGCGCGGCTTCGAGGAGGCGTTCCGCGCCGGCGTGCTGGGTCAGCAGGCGGCCTTTGCCAACGGCGAACCGCAGAGCTTTATCGAGGCATTCCTGGCGAAAAAGAAGGGCTAGCTGCCAGGGCTCAACTCCCTCCACGGCAACCCTCCCCCTTAGTCCCCATCGCCACGCGGCTTCGCAGGTTCGCCATGACGGCTTAAGAAGTGCGGCGAGGCCCCTACCCTTCCAACCCTAGGGTCCGGCGTCTTCACGATCAGATCGATCGCCGTTTCGGTCCAGGGGTCGGGGTAGTCGGTGCCGACCATCAACCGGCTCACCCCCACTTCCGCTGCCAAGTGGCGCACGCCCTCCGGGCGAGACAGCTCCACCCCCTCCGGGCGAGACAGCCCCACGCCCTCCGGGCGAAACAGCATGGTATCGGAGGGCTCGGCCCGCATCGCAATCGGCCGCGCCCGATCCTACCGCTCCATCATCTCGACCGTGCGCCGCCCCTCGCCGCCGATCCGGGTGGCGAGGCCGCCGATGATGGCGCCGACCACGGCCCCCTCGGCCACGAACCAGAAGGGCGACAGGCTCATGCCCAGCATGCCGACCAGGCCCGCCTGCATCTGGTCATAGGCAAAGAAGGTCAGGACGAAATTCAGCCACGCCCCCACCACCGGCGCCCGTACCCACCAGGGCATGGGCAGCATCAGCACCGGGTTTTGGCTCAGCACGCCGAACACGCCGACCACCGCGCCCATGGTCGTGTACCAGAGCAGAATGCCCCAGCGCAGCAGCGGCGGCACCTCCGGCCATAGCCAGGGCAGCGCGACGAAGACGGCAAGGCCGATCAGGAACCCCACCCCCTTGCCCACCGTAATGCGGGTCATGATCGAGGGGTTGCCGTGAAGCGATGACACCATGGCGCCGTCTCCGCCAAGCCGGAAGGGGAATGCGGATGCACTCTGCCAGGATACGGAAGCCGCAAGCATGACCTGTGTCAATTGCCTGCCCGGCCCAACCCGGCGGTTGCGGTTCGGGGGGCGCTGCGGAAGAGTGGGCCGAACCGGATATTCCCGCAGCGTCGATGCAAAGGACCAGTGCCATGCAAACCCGCACCCTGGGCGCTCTCGGCCCGGTATCCGTCCGGACGCTCGGCGGCGGCGGCCTCGGCCCGTTGTGGGGCGAGGCGTTCGGCGGGCGCCTGCCGGGCGGCGGGCGCCTCACCCCCGAATGCTGGGTCGGCCAGACCCCACCGGCAGAGATCGAGGCCCGCATCCGCGGCCCGCGCAAGCCACGCCGGATCATGGCAAAGGCCACGGCGGAGGGCATCGGCGTCATGGGCATCCGCGCGGTGCAGGCCGGCGCCCTGACCGGCGCCATCGACCGCCCCTTGCCCGCCGCCCATGCGGAGGTGCGGGACTGTAATCGCGCCGCCGCCGGCCCACGAACCGGGCGGACCTGCACGGCTGCATCGCCGCGGCGGCCGGGCCGCTGCCGCCGGAGTTGGTCGCGCGGGCCGAGGCTGCTTTCGACGGCCAGCGATAGGCCGGTTTCTCGTTTCCCCGCCTGCGGTTCGCGGCTAGGGTAGCGCATCCGCGATCCAAAATAACCCTCTGAGGTAACCCCATGCTCTACGAACTGCGCACCTATTATACCCACCCTGGCCGCATGCCGAACCTGCTGGCCCGCTTCCGCGACCACACCTGCACGCTGTTCGAGAAGAACGGCATCGGGAATGTCGGCTATTGGGTGGCGGAGAACGACCCGAACTGTCTGATCTACATCGTCCGCCACCCGGACGGCGACGCGATGAAGGCAAACTGGGACAAGTTCCGCAACGATCCCGCCTGGGTGAAGGCCAAGGGCGACAGCGAGGCCGACGCCCCCATCGTCGAGCGCCTGACCAGCGTCACCATGACCCCCACCGACTTCACCATGCCCGGCACGGACTGAGCCCCACCATGCGCGCTGCCTGGTACGAGCGGCTCGGCCCCGCGGCCGAGGTGCTGCGGGTGGGCGAACAGCCCACCCCCACCGCCGGCCCCGGCGAGGTGCGGGTCAAGCTCGCGGCCTCCGGCGTCAACCCGGCCGACGTGAAACGGCGGCTGGGCCAGGGGCGCTACACCCGCATGGACGGGCCGCTGATCATCCCCAACAGCGATGGCGCCGGCAAGGTCGACCAGGTCGGCGCCGGTGTGGCTGAGCATTGGCTGGGGCAGCGCGTCTGGCTCTACAACGGCCAGCGCGGCGGCCGCACCCATGGCACGGCGGCGGAGTATATCGCCCTCGATGTGGGGCTGGTGACGCCGCTTGCCGATGACGTGAGCTTCGCCGCCGGCGCCTGCCTCGGCATTCCGGGCATGACGGCACACTATTGCGTGTTTTCGGATGGTCCGGTGCGCGGCAAGGCCGTCCTGGTCACCGGCGGCGCCGGTGCGGTCGGCCACTATGCCGTGCAACTGGCCGCCTGGGGCGGCGCCCGGGTCTTCGCCACCGTCAGCGGCCCGGAAAAAGCCGCCGAAGCCGAGGCCGCCGGCGCCGAAGCCACCATCAACTATCGCCAGCAGGATGTGGGACAGGCCGTGCTCGATCTGACGGACGGCGCCGGCGTCGACCGCATCGTCGATGTGGATTTCGGCGGCAACCTCGCCGCAACGATGGCCTGCCTGAAACTGAACGGCGTCGTCACCGCCTATGCCTCGGACGGCGACCTCCGCCCGACGCTGGCCTTTGGGGAGTTGATGGGCCGCAACGCCACCTTGCGCCCGTTCGTGCTGAATGTCCTGCCGCTTGCCGCCCGCCAGGCGGCCCGGCGCGATATCACGCGCTGGCTGGCAGAGGGCGAGCGCATCCACCGCGTCGCCGACGCCTTCCCCCTTCCCCAGATCGTCGCGGCGCATGAAGCGGTGGAGGCCGGGACCAAGCTCGGCACGGTGATTGTGGAAACAGAAAGCGCCTAGCGGTCCGATCGAAACGCTTGCTACGGCGGCGTTTCGTGAATCGGCCCACTATTTCAATAATCCGGCGGTTCGACTCAGCCGGCAGATGGTTCCCATCCGTCGGCTGAATCGCACCGCTAGCCTCCGTTCTCCAACAGATGCAGCCGCCGGCTAGCCAGCGCGCCGAAGGCGATCAGCAGCGCCTTACGTCTGGCAGCGGAGAGCTTGTGCACCGGCGCCTCCCGCACCAGGGCGCCGCCATAGGGGTCGACCACGAACAGGCCGCTGTCGGCTGGCAGCAATTCCTGGGGAAATCCCAGCGGCACGGCGAAGAAGAAGCGGTCGCAGAAATCCCGGTATTCGTGCCATTTGGCATCCGACTGGAAATCGGCGACGGAGGATTTCACCTCCACCACGGTTATTTCGCCCTTGCCATCGATGGCCATGGCATCCACCCGGCGGCCGGTCGCCACCGTCACCTCACTGATCGCCGCCCAGCCCTGCTGGTGCAGTGCGCGCAGCAGGCCGCGGGTCAGGATCTGTCCGGGACGGGGATCGGGCATGAGCGATCGACAATGTTCCCTTTTCGTTTCGAGTGCCGGACCTTGAAACAACCGACACCCAATGTCAATTCGCAATCGCGGGCGACGCGAGGGAAGCGCATTTGAAAATCCCGTTTGGCGTCGGCAACTGAGACCGGCACGATTCACCTGTGTTCGCGGCACCTGAGAATGGCGGATTTCCTTGCATCCGGCCACAAAGACCCCGTTGCCAGAGTGCCAGGCGCGACCTTCTGCCAAGACCGCGCCAGAGCCCGCAGAGCCCATGGGCCGGAAAATCTGGAAACCGTGCGAAAGCCGGCCCTCATCCCGCTGCAAATGCCAGACCGGGCATTCCCTTGCGGCGCAAACGAAACCGCTCGGGGTGGCCGAACGCCTTCGCGCGAACGAACCCAGCCCAATGCGATAGCCTCATGAAGCAGCGCAGGGGAATCGCATTTGAGAATTTGGTGTGGCGGTGGGGATTGAAATCGATTCCCCTGTCGGCTTTTCCTAAGGAGGAGAGGCCGAAGTGTTTGTTGCCGTTTTTGCCGAAGTTCCGGACCCGCGCACGGGCAACGCCAAGCGCCACGATCTCCTGGAGGTCTTGACGATCGCATTGACGGCGTCGGTCTGCGGCGCGGAGAGTTGTTCGGACTTTGCCGACTTCGCTGCCGACCGAGAGGGCCTGTTCCGAGAGTTTCTGCGGCTGGAGAACG
>Ga0206129_10000390_pt1 | contig 70314 bp, 68 predicted proteins | sample Helgoland_Spring_8_FD_148616 | JGI IMG/M metagenome (GOLD analysis project Ga0206129, IMG submission 148616) | Pelagic subsurface seawater microbial communities from Kabeltonne, Helgoland, North Sea - Helgoland_Spring_Bloom_20160502_2 | ecosystem: Environmental > Aquatic > Marine > Epipelagic ... | reverse complement strand
GTCGTCGAAGCCGGCGCGCAGGCCAAACACAAGATCGGCGACCGCTTGATTGCGCCGTTTATCTTGGGGTGCGGCGATTGTCCTGCCTGTCACACGGGCGCCTCCAACACCTGCGAAAGCGCCATTATGCCGGGTTTTGGCGCGCCGGGCGCTTATGCGGAATTGGTGGCCGTGCCGTTTGATCACAACCTTGTTCACTTGCCAGACAGCATGTCACCCGCTTTGGCCGCAGGTTTGGGATGTCGCGTGACGACCGCGTGGCATGCGTTGACGGATCGGGCCAATGTGCGCGCTGGCGAGTGGGTCGCGATCCATGGGACCGGCGGCATTGGTCTCTCCTCGTTGCTTTTGGCCAAAATGCTTGGTGCGCAGGTGGTGGTCGTGGACATTGTTGAGGAAAAGCTGACCCACGCCAAATCACTAGGTGCGGATGCTTCTGTGAATGCGGTAAATGAAGATGTAGCCGCAGCTATTCGTGAGATCACGGGCGGTGGCGCACAAGTCTCGATTGAGGCGCTGGGCATTGCGCAAACAACGAATGCCTCTATTGAATGCCTTGCCACGCTTGGGCGGCACGTTCACGTGGGCATGCCCGCGGGGGATGGCATCATGGAAGTCAACATCCGCGCGATCTATTCCAAGCAGCTCGCGTTTTTTGGCACGCGCGGCATGCCGTCTTGGAAGTATCCCTCATTGCTCGCGATGATTGAGCGGGGCGATGTGGATTTGACGCCTATGCTGGATCGTGAGGTCAGTCTATCAGGCGCAACCGCCGAGTTGCGCGCAATGAAAGGCGCGACACCTCCGGGCACGGCTGTGATTACGGAATTCTCACGTTAGACTTGGGGGGTCGCGCCTAGTTGAAATGCCGCACAAGCGGCGCGGCGGCGCGGAAGATATCGATCAACGTGTAGATCACATCGTCATCCAGCAGATCTTCATCTGCAATCGCGGTTTGACAACGCCAGCCCACCATCTTCAAGAAGGGCGCGGCAGGATCGCTGTTGTCATAGCCTTCTGGCACAACGTTCAGCTCTTTATCGGTTAGCAAAACCGTCGGGAACATGGCCCTGAAATCTTCATCCTCAAGCGCGTCTTTCAGCCCCTCTGGATCCTCATTCAGCCTCGCGCGCGTGCGGGCCAGCCCTTCTTTTGAAGGTTGCAACAACCCAGCCCCTGCATAGCACTTCCCCGGCGCGATATGCAGGTAGTAGCCAAAGTCTTCCTCAGGATGGCCTGCGTTGGCAAAGATGTCGATTTCAGTGCGGTAAAGCCCCGGCCCACTGCGCTGGCGCGCATCTTGAAAGAACTTGGTGTAGCTTTGTTTTGGCTTACTTTTCGTATCGGCAACCAGCGTGTCAAAGCGATCTGAATAGTCATGCAAGCTTTGCGCGATACCTGCAAAATTGCGCATGGCATCGTCGCGTTCCTCGCGGTGTTCATCCACCCAAGCCTTGCGATTGTTCAAAGCGAGGTCCGTGAGGAAGGTGAATGTTTCCGGCTCGATCATGTGTTTGGCTCCCTCATACTAGATGCTTAGATTAGCCGTCTCGCGGTGCGTCGCCCAGACCTATTCGTAGGAGTAGACGGGCTGCCAGCTGTCACCCCAAGCTCGCTTCCAAAGCCCCTTGCGTTCGCTGTTTTGGATCGGTGCGCCACCTTGCCATAGGTCAGAGCGCGCGTCTGCGTAGCGATCGAAATATGCACAAAGCTGGGTGTCGAGTTTCGATTTGATCTCCGCGAAAGCAGGATCTTCTGCGAGGTTCACCGCCTCATCGGGATCATTTTCGACATCGTAAAGTTCATCATAAAGCGGATCAGTTGTCGTTTTGAAACGCTTGAAGAGCACCCATTTCGCGGTGCGGATCACGCGGGTTTCTTCTTGTTCTGCGAAGACTGCATCGACGCCCCAATTCTCAAGATCAGCCCCTGTTAGAATGGGTTTGAGCGAACGGCTTGGCACGGTTTCTTCCGTCTCGGGAATGCCCACATGCTCAAGGATCGTCGCGTAAATATCCATATTCGAGGCCATCACTTGCGAACGGGTGCCTGCCGCGGTCACACCCGCTTGGCGCATGATCATCGGAACAGAATGCGCCGCGCGGTGCAGATTGGAAGGGTAGGTCGCAGCGCCATGTCCCCAGAACCCATGTTCGCCGGTGGATAGCCCATGGTCTGTTGTGAATATCAGCAGGGTGTCTTCGGCGATGTCCAAGCGATCAAGCGTGTCCATGATCTTGCCGACGCCATCATCCACCATCGAAATTTACGAATAAAAGTTGCGCAAAGTCGCCAGATCGTTGGGTGCGCGCAAAAGCATCGAGAAATCCAGATCCTTGGTAGAGCCACCATTGCGCATCACGTAGCCATCAATCGCAGGTTTGCTAAGGTCGCGGCGTGGGATCGAGGTCATGGGACACTTCGCGTAGCGCGCGGTATGTCGGTTTTCATCGCTTTCTTTGGTCGCGGGCCAATGGCCATAAGGGGCGGGCAGCGGAAGATATAAAAAGAACGGCGTGTTCGTGGCACTCTGCGCTTCAATGAAATCCACACCTTTGTCGGTGAAGAAATCAACAGAGTGGCCGGGCTGGTCATAGACCTTGCCATTGTCGAAGATCTTGTTGCGATAAAAACTGCGCACATGGCCGTCTTCCAAGGTGACCCATTCGTCAAAGCCCTCTGCGGGACTGGTTGGCATGCCTAGGTGATATTTGCCAATTTATGCGGTCTTGTAGCCCTGCTTTTGCAGTTGCTTGGGAAGTGTGTTCAGCTCTTGCAAGGCGTGCCAGTCTTGTGGCCACTCCTTCCAGTTCCGATCATCAATCCAGCTATGAATGCCATGCTGGGACGGCAGCTTGCCTGTCAAAACTGACGCTCGGCAGGGCAAACAAAACCCGTTAGGGCAAAACGCATTGTCAAAGGTGACACCGGTTTCGGATAGGCGATCAATGTTGGGCGTGTAGATTTCGGGGTTGCCATAACAGCCAAGTGTCGCCGCCTGTTGGTTGTCGGTGAAGATCAATACGATATTTGGCGGGCTGGCCATTAGGCAACCTCGTTTAGAAGGATTTCTCAATTCGATCCAACGTCTCCATTGCGCCCAACACATCAGCCACTGCACCATTCGGTGTGCGGCCTTCTTTGATGGCGGAGATGAATTCGCGATCAATAAGCTCGATCCCGTTGTTGGACACGGCCACACCGCTCAGATCAATCTTATTGTCATTGCCGTCATAGAGATCATCATAGCGCGCAGTATATGTGCCATTGTCGCAAATATAGCGGAAGAAGGTTCCAAGAGGGCCATCGTTGTTGAAGCTCAGAGAAAGCGTGCAAATCGCGCCGTTTTCAGCTTTCAGGCCAATCGACATGTCCATAGCGATACCCAGATCGGGATGCATTGGACCTTGCAGGCCATATGCCTCAGCCGCAGGGCCGCCCGTTTGGTATTGAAACAGATCAACCGTGTGACACGCGTGGTGCCAGAGCAGATGATCCGTCCAGCTACGCGCCTCGCCTTTGGCATTGGTGTTGGTGCGGCGGAAAAAATAAGTTTGCGCATCAAGCTGTTGCAGGGTGAGCTCGCCCGCTTGGATCTTGTTGTGGATCCATTGATGCGACGGATTAAAGCGGCGCACTTGGCCAGCCATCGCGACAAGGCCGGTTTCTTGTTGGACGCGTACGATTTCCTGACTGTCCGCCAAAGAATCCGCCATAGGGATCTCGACCAGCACGTGTTTACCCGCTTTCATACAGGCGATGGATTGCGCTGCGTGCAGGTTTGTGGGGGTGGACAGGATCACCGCATCCACATCATCACGCGCAAGGCATTCGTCCAATGTTGTCGCTGCGTGACCAATCCCGCGTTCAGCCGCTAAAGCGTCGATCTTGGCTTGGGTTGGCCCCATGATCGAGGTGACCGTGACCTCGTCAATCTGCGCCAAGGCTTCGAGATGTTTCATTCCAAACGCGCCATAAGCACCCGCTACACAAATCCGCATGATCGCCTCCTATTCGTGGTTTTCTAGAATAATATGACCGACAGCGGTGTTGGACGCAGGCACGTGATAGTGGCGATGCACCTCTGTGACTTTGTCATTTAAAGCGCCGCGCATGACGTGCCACATGACCATTTCGATGCCCTCGGAACCGGTTTCGCGCAGATATTCTTCGTGCGTGATCTGGCTGGCAGCGATTGGGTCCTCCGTCATCATATCAAGGAAGCGTTTGTCCCAGTCTGCATTGATCAGGCCTGCGCGCTCCGCTTGCAACTGATGGCTCATTCCGCCAGTGCCAAAGATCATCACGTTCAGATCTTCGTCGTAGCTGTCGATGGCGCGTCGGATTGCTTTGCCAAGCTGGAAACACCGATTGCCTGTGGGTGGCGGGTATTGCACAACATTGACGCAGAGCGGCACGACGAGGCAGGGCCAGTCGTCGTCCTGCGCGACTTCTCCGAACATGATCGACATAGGAACGGTTAAGCCGTGATCGACCTCCATCTCGTTCATGATTGTCAGATCGAATTCATCCAGAATGACCGACTGGGCGATATGGCTCGATAGTCGTTGATGGCCTTTCACGACGGGCACAGGACGCGGGCCCCATCCCTCATCCGCCGGATGATATTCTGCGGCACACCCCAGCGCAAAGGTCGGGATGCACGACGCATCAAACGCGGTACAATGATCGTTATAGACCAGAAAAATGACGTCGGGCTTGTTGTCTTTCATCCACTTGCGGCTGAACTCAAAGCCCTCGAATGCGGGGATCCAATAGGGTTGTTCTGTGATGCCTTGATCCATTGCGATGCCGATCGCGGGCACATGGGAACATCCGACGCCTGCTGTTAGTCGTGCCATTAGCTTTTCTCCCATTCGGATTTATAACGATTGCCTTCAATCGAGCGACCGCCGTCGAGCATCATGTCTCTGTATTCTTCGCGGCTCACGCCGGTCATCATTGCGGCGAGGTCTTGGAAGGTGATCCCATCGAATGCGGCCAATTTGGACGTGTAATAAATGTTGCCGCCCAGTTGCAAAAGCCGGTTCCAATCGCGATCACGTACCGCTTGGCGTTGCTCTTCGGTCATTGGATATTTCGCGAGATACGTTTCTGGATCTTCTTTCATTGCTTCGCGATTCTTGGCTTGCCGCATCGAGATGCAGAACATGTTCAAATGATACCCTTCGCGCGAGCGATCTGCGTCAAAGACGTAGGTTCCGGGGATGTCTTCGTAGTTTTTTTCCATATCCAGTCCTTGGGCTTCAAGGTGAGAAAGGTCGGGTTGGTGCGATGCATAGCATCAGCTTAAACTTAGTTCAGCGGCCGCAAAATAGAAAATTCAATAGGACGTTCTGGTATTCAATTTAAGTATAGATGGGAGCGGCCGCGTGTGTTGCGGCCTGTCTCAAGAGTTCAAAGAAATGGGCCTGCGTGGGGGTTGGCTTCCAATCTGTGCGATAGGTTAAGCCAATGGATCGTGTGCTTTCGGGTAAGGAAATGTCGAGTGGTATGATCAAGCCTTGCGCGCGCTCTACCTTGGTCTGTTGCAAGGATATCAACGTCACATAATCGCCCTTAGACAATAGGCCGCGCACGAGCACCAAAGAGCTGGAGACAACACGCACCGGTGTAGCGTCTGCATTCGCAATGTCGAGCATTTGGTAGAGATAGGTCCCCGTCGGCGTCGCCTTTGGCGGGGCAATCCAAGGGTAGGCCATCGTGTCGGCCACGCTTAAGTTTGATTTGTGTGCAAGCGGATGATGCGGGCTGACGACGATGGCTAAGGGGTCGTCCAGTAGCGGTTCTTGAATGACATCATCGCTGGGTAAAGGGTCGCGCAAGGCACCGATCAAAACATCAAGGTCGCCGTGCCGTAAGCCGCGCAGTAATTCTGCATAGGGGCCATCAACGGTACGCACCTGTATGTTCGCACCATGCTCTAGCAGTTTATCTATTGCTTCTGGTAATATTGAAGTGCGCGACAGCGGCATGGATCCGACAACAATCGTTGTACTATCGTCTTCGCTTAATCGTGTGATTTCATCGTAGCCTTGGCGCAACTCTGCCGCGGCCAGCTTGACCGCGCGCGCGAAAGGTTCCGCTTGCGGCGTGAGTTCAATCCCTTTGCGACTGCTTACAAAAAGTGTCATGCCCGAGAGTTTTTCTAGATCACGTCCCGCACGGTGAATTGAGGGTTGTGATATCCCAATCGTGCGCGCCGCTAGGCTGAAACCACCCGTCTCCCAAATGGCCACCAGTGCGCGCAGCTGTGACGCGGTCACGTGATTTTGAAACCCCACATGAGGCTTGTCGCCGCGCCGCGCGGCGGATCTGACCGCATCATCCGCACCGTTGTCGAGAAGTTGGAACAGATTTTGAACGCGTACGTGCAGGGCCGCTCCCGATTGGGTAACGAACATGCCATCGCGACGACGCTCAAAAAGCGGGGTGACAAAGTGCTCTTCCAGTCGCGTGATCGCTTGTGTGACGGCGGGTTGAGATAGATGAACGCGTGCGGCAGCCGCACTTATCCCACCTTGGGATGCAACTTCTTTGAATGCCTTAAGATGGCGTAGATTTATGAATTTTACAGACATTACAGAGGGTTTTCAGTTCTAGCGCAATTGGAAGGTGATAAGTCGTATAGCCAGAAATTATACTGTTTCTCGGGAATTGAAATGGCTGTTGTGCCCTGCTTTGGGATAGTTTTTGAGGAACGCTTGGCTGCTTTGGCAGGCACGCATTCATAACCCCTTTGGAGGCTCTCCCATGTCTGACAAAAAAACCGCCCTTGTTATCTCTGCGCACGCCGCTGATTTTGTGTGGCGCGCCGGAGGCGCGATCGCGCTGCATCAGAGCCTAGGGTATGAGGTCACCGTTGCCTGTCTGTCCTATGGTGAACGTGGGGAAAGCGCGAAGCTGTGGAAGCAAGAGGGTATGACGCTGGAACGCGTAAAAGAGGCTCGCAAAGAAGAGGCGCAGAATGCTGCGAGCGCGCTTGGGGTGACAGACATACGCTTTCTTGATCTGGGGGATTATCCGCTGCGTCTGGATCGCGATGCACAGGATCAAATGGTCGATATTATCCGCGAGGTGCAGCCAAAATGGATGATGAGCCATTCCAAATGGGACCCTTATAATACGGATCACATGAACACGACACGGTTTGCATTAGAGTGTCGGATGATCGCGCAAGCCTGGGGGCATAACCCGGGTGAAAAGGTGCTTGGGGCTCCGCAAATGTATTTGTTTGAACCGCATCAGACCGAGCAGATGGAATGGAAGCCGAATGTGTTTCTCGACATCACATCAGTGTGGGACAAAAAGCGCGCCGCAATTGAATGTATGCAAGGGCAGGAGCATCTGTGGAATTTCTACACCAATGTAGCTGAAAATCGCGGTAACCATTTCCGCCGCAACTCTGGTGGCATGGCAGGTGGGCGCAAAGCGGAATACGCGGAAGGCTTCGAGATGATCTTTCCGCAAACCGTGGATGAACTGGCATGATCGCGGCAGGTACAACGGGCGTTGTTGTTCAACAAATCGAGCGCGCGGATCAATCCATCATTGACGGATTAGCAAAATATGGCGTTGCTACGGTGCATGAGGCGCAAGGCCGCAAGGGTTTGCTTGCCGATTATATGCGCCCAATTTATGCGGGATCACGCATCGCGGCTAGCGCGGTGACTATCCTTGCACCACCCTGCGACAATTGGATGATCCACGTTGCGATTGAGCAACTTCAGGTGGGAGATATTCTTGTGCTGGGAACGATTTCCCCTAGCAATGCAGGCTACTTTGGCGATCTTCTAGCAAGTTCCGCAAAGGCGCGGGGCTGCAAGGGTTTGATAATCGACGCGGGCGTGCGTGATGTGGCAGATCTTACAGAAATGGGCTTTCCGGTTTGGTCAAAGGCAGTGTTCGCGCAGGGCACGATCAAAGAGACATTAGGCAGCGTGAACATCCCTGTCGTGTGTGCTGATCAGTTGATCAATCCCGGTGATATTATTGTCGCTGATGATGATGGCGTGTGTGTGGTGCGCCGCGAAGAGGCGGCAGATGTTCTTGAGAAAGCACAAGCACGCGAAGCCAACGAAACCGCAAAGCGCGTGCGCTTTGAGGCCGGCGAATTAGGCCTTGATATCTATGACATGCGCGGGCGTTTGGCTAAGAAGGGTCTAACCTATGTCTGATGGCATCCGTGCCATGTGGATGCGGGGCGGGACGTCGAAAGGCGGCTATTTCCTTGCCTCGGATTTGCCGCATGATCCAAAGATGCGCGACGCTGCATTGCTCTCGATTATGGGCAGTCCCGATAGTCGCCAGATTGACGGCATGGGCGGTGCGGACCCGTTGACATCAAAGGTCGCAGTAGTGCGGACATCTGAGCGTGTGGGCGTAGATGTGGACTATCTGTTCCTGCAAGTTTTTGTGGATCAGGCAATTGTCACGGATGCGCAAAACTGCGGCAATATCCTTGCAGGTGTTGGCCCTTTCGCGATTGAACGCGGCTTGGTGGCGGCGCAGAACGTTGAGACACCCGTGACTATTTTTATGGAGAATACAGGCCAGATTGCGCAAGCTATCGTGCAAACGCCTGATGCGCGCGTGATGTACAAAGGTAGTGCGCAGATTGATGGTGCACCCGGCACCTCGGCCCCAATCCCGATTGAGTTTAAGGAAACCGCGGGCAGTTCTTGTGGTGCACTCTTGCCAACGGGAAACGTCGTGGATCAGATCAACGGCATTGCGGTAACGATGATCGACAACGGCATGCCCTGCGTGGTGATGCGCGCGCAAGACTTGGGAATTTCGGGTACGGAAGATCCTGTGGATCTTGAAGCAAATGCACCGTTGAGAGAACGGCTGGAGGCCTTGCGTTTAACCTGTGGCCCCTTGATGAACTTGGGCGATGTCACAGACAAGACCGTGCCTAAAATTACCATGGTGTCGCCTGCGATTGACGGCGGAGCGATCATGACTCGAACGTTTATTCCCCATCGCTGTCATAAAACCATCGGTGTGCTTGGTGCTGTCAGTGTGGCCACCGCGTGTTTGCTCGATGGCGCGCCTGCGTACGATCTGGCCGATACCGGGGCAGGTAACACGCGCAGCCTAAAAATCGAGCACCCGACCGGGGAAATGACGGTTGTTGCCACCCTTAAAGGCGATACAGTCGCTTCAGCCGCTATCCTGCGCACAGCGCGCAAATTGATGGATGGCACCGTATTTATAGGAGACGCATGATGGACGTTGACTGGATCCCGTTTCATCCCAATCCGAAGACGCCTGATTTCGTGGTGCCAGAAGGGGCTGTGGATGCGCATTGTCATGTGTTCGGCCCTGTCGCGGAGTTTCCTTATGCCCCTGAGCGCAAATATACGCCATGTGATGCGAGCAAGGGCCAGCTGTTCGCGCTGCGCGATCACCTAGGGTTATCACGAAATGTGATTGTGCAAGCGACCTGTCACGGCAAAGACAATCGCGCGATGGTTGATACGTGTCGTGCAGGGGGCGATCTCACGCGCGGAATCGCAAGCGTTGGTGCGGGTGTCACGGATGAAGAGCTGGTTGATATGCATGATGCCGGCGTTCGTGGTGTGCGCTTTAACTTTGTGAAACGTTTGGTGGATGCGACGCCGAAAGAGGTCTTTATCGAGATTGCAGAGCGGATCGCAAAACTCGGCTGGCATATCGTTGTCTACTTTGAGGCCGCGGATCTCGAAGAACTTATTCCGTTCTTAGAAAGCCTTCCTACAATCATCGTCGTGGATCACATGGGGCGCCCTGATGTGAGCAAAGGCGTTGATCACCCCGATTTTCAACGCTTTGCCGATCTCATGGCGCGCAATGAAAATATCTGGACCAAGGTGACATGCCCCGAACGCCTGACACTCGCGGGGCCACCTTACGACGATGTGATTGCTTATGGTGCGCATATCGTTGAACGTTTTCCTGATCGTGTGATCTGGGGCACCGATTGGCCGCATCCGAATATGAGATCGCATATGCCCGATGATGGCGCGTTGGTGGACTACATTCCTAAGGTTGCGCCTACGGCTGAATTGCAGCAAAAGTTGCTCGTTGATAATCCGATGCGATTGTACTGGAATACCCATGACGAAACTGGCCCCGATTGATGACACTATCACGCTTGCTGATCTGACGAATGATCCGTTCCCGATTTATCGGAGGCTCCGCCGCGACGCGCCTGTAGTGCGTGTTGCGTCCATGGGGCGCACGCTTGTGACCAGAGCGGCGGATACTAAGTATGTCAAAGACAATCCGAAGCTGTTTAGCTCGGATGATCCAAAGACGCCGATGACGCGTGCCTTCCAAGCTCATACATTGATGCGCAAAGATGGGGCGGATCACATGCGCGAGCGCATGGCGATGGCCCCTGCCTTCGCGCCCAAGGTTATCAAAGAAGAGTGGGTGCCCGCCTACGAGCGAATTGCGGAAGAATATGTCGCGCGCCTGCCGCATGGGGAAGTTGTGGATCTGTTTCCAATGCTCGCAGGCCCCTACGCAGCGCACGGTTTGGCTGTGCTACTTGGGATGGAAGAAGCCACGGATACGCAAATGCAACGCTGGAGCCAAACGTTGATCGATGGCGCGGGCAACTTTGGTCTACGCGACGATCTTTTCGCAGCCTCAGATGCAGCGAATGCAGAGATGAATGCGCTGTTAGACACCGCGCGCGAGCGTCATCTGGTTACGCCCAATAGCTCCGCTTATTCAGTCATGCTCAACGCGCATGACCCTATCGAGATGAGCCAGATCTACGCCAACATCAAAATCGCGATTGGTGGCGGCATCAATGAACCGCGCGATGCTTTATTGACTATTCTGTGTGGACTTCTGAGCAATCCAGATCAGCTCACCGAAGTGAAACGGAATGGCGACTGGGACAAAGCGTTTGAAGAAGGCATTCGCTGGGTCGCGCCGATCTCTGCCTCCGGTCGCGTGACGACGCAGGACACAGAAATTCGCGGCCACCTGATCCCCAAGGGCGAGACTGTAATGACCATACAAGCCAGCGCCAATCGCGATGAAGAAATTCACGCGGATGGCGAGGACTTCAATGTGTATCGCGCCGCAAGTACGCATCAGTCGTTCGGCAACGGCCCGCATTTTTGCCAAGGCACACATGTGGCGCGTCGGGCGGTGGGACAAGTGATGTTGCCGATGCTGTTTGATCGTTTCCCTAACATGAGGATTCCTGAACCAACCGATGTGATCTGGTCTGGTTTTGCGTTTCGTGGCCCTGTGCAGATGCCCGTGTTGCTTCAGTAGCTTCGCTTACAGCAACATCGGAAACCAGTCCGTGCGCAGCTTTTGGCCGGCTGTCATATCGTGCCCAGGAAAGGGTGGTGAGGTCGGTCCAGGGCGCTCCACATAACGCGCATCATCGCCAAGTAGTCGCAGGGAAAAGGCGCGGCGACGGGTCGTGCTTTCGTTGCCTCGAGCGCCATGCAGCGTTTTGTAATTGAACGCCACCGCATCGCCCGGCTCCATCTTCCATTCAAGAACCTCCATGCCCTCGATGTCAGGGTCCGGTACGGGCATATAGTCGTCCTCATTAGGGTAAAAACTGGTCTCGGCCAGCCAACGCGTTGGAAGGACGGGCTTTTCCCAGTGGTGAGAACCTGCAATGCAGCGTAAGGATGCGTCACTTACAGGGTCCAAAGGTGACCAAAAGCTCACAGTTTGTGCACCCTCAACAAAGTAATAGGGGCTGTCTTGGTGCCACGGGGTTGGCTTTGATGTCCCCGGTTCTTTCACCAGCACATGATCATGAAACATCTGGACTGTCGTTGATTTCATCAGCTCTGCGGCAACTGCTGCGGCAGGCGAAGCATGGATTGCCGCTTTAAACTCGGGGATGCGCGTCCAATTGCAATAGTCATCAAAGAAACGTCCGCCTTCGCCCTCTTTGAGGTTTTCTGCCGCGTAGGGCCCGGGGTCTGCCATATTGCGCTCAACGCCTGCGCGCAGCTGTTCGATTTGATCTTTGAACAGAGCTTTTACAAGGACTGCGCCATCGCGATTATAAGCCTCGATTTGATCTTGGCTGAGCAAGGGGTGGGTCATTTGGCGTGATCCTCTTTGGGGTTTAGTCAGTGTTGCTGGTTTTGCCTGTCGGCGCGACTGGATCTTCGAGGGTTTTCAAGAGCGCCTTTAGCATAGGTTTGAGGTTTGTGGCATCTGTGTTTGACAGCTGTGCTAGCAGCTTTTTTTCATGCGCACGGGCAAGTGGAACCAAAAGGTCCACAAGGTTTTGTCCCTCAGGGGTCAAAAACACACGCACACGCCTGCCATCGTCGGGGTCGTTTTGACGGCGCAGCACACCACGGGTCTCCATATGAGCGATGATCCTTGTGAGGCGCGATTGCTCGACCAGCGCCAGACGCGCAAGATGCGTGATCATTGCACCGTCGCGATCGTGCAGGCAGGCGAGCACACGCCATTCAGGCACGCGCAAATCATGGCTGCGCACCGTCGCATGAAACTGCGCACTCGCACCCTCACTTGCGGCGGCAAGCAGGTAGAGCAGGTAGTCCGCAACGAACTCTGGTTCATCAGTTTCGAGGGGCGTGGATGTCATAGGAAGCCCCCAGAAATTTCTTGACCGAAAGTATATGAAAATTCATATTGTTTCATGGGGAGACTGTCCAATGGCCAAAATCGAAGGTGTAGTTCTTGAGATCGCGTTGTTAACCGACCGTATCAGCAGCTTGCGCATTGCTGCAACCGATGGCAGCGCTTTACCCATTTGGGAGGCGGGCGCGCATGTGGAATTTGATGTGGTCGATGGTGCGCGTGCTTATTCGCTGATCGCCTTTGATCTTGTTACCGTCGCGCCAAACTTCTACCAGATTGCAGTGCAACGCGAGGACGACGGTCAAGGCGGATCGCGCGCGATGCATGATTTGCAAATTGGTGATCCGATTACCTTTAGCGCCCCCAAAAATGACTTTCCGGTGAAGACAGGTGCCTCTGCGGTTCTTTTGGCGGGCGGAATTGGTGTGACGCCGATGATCTCAATGGCAGCAGCTTTGCACGCTGCGGGTCAGCAGTTTGCGTTTCACTATGCGGGGCGCAGCGCGTCGGTGATGGCTTATCACGCAGAACTTGCAGTGACTTGGGGTGATGCGTTTCACTTGCATTGCGACGATAACGGCAGCGCGCTTGATCTGGATGCCGTCATCGCCTCACTTAACGCCGGGCATTTGTATGTCTGTGGTCCGCGCGGCCTTTTGGATGCTGCACGCGCCAAAGCCGAGGCGCAGGGCATCCCGCAAGACCGCGTACATTACGAACTGTTTGAAGCAGCGGCGACGCAATCCAATGACTGCGCCTTTGAGGTCCAGATCAACGATGGCACGGTCTATACAATTCCTGTGGGTCAAAGCATCATTGACGTGCTTGAGGAAAACGACGTTGATGTCATGTATGATTGCCAGCGTGGTGATTGCGGGATTTGTCAGTGCGATGTTCTTGAGGGCATGCCGGATCATCGTGACGTGGTGCTGAGCGACGCGGAACGCGAGGCAGGTGATGTCATGCAAATCTGTGTCAGTCGTGCGAAAACATCGCGTTTGGTGCTGGATATTTAGAGGGTTTGAGTATGGAGCGATATGCAGGAAATCCGAGCACGGCCGCTGCCTTGGTCGAGCCAAATCAGGTCCACCGCGATGTCTACATCAATCAAGATGTCTACAAGCTTGAAATGCAGCATGTCTTTGCCAACACGTGGGTGTTCGTCGGCCATGAAAGCCAGACACCTGCAAAGGGTGACTACTTTGCCACGCAAATTGGCGATCAGCCGGTGATCCAAGTGCGCCATAAGGCGGACGATATTCATGTGCTCTACAATCGGTGTCCGCATAAAGGGACCAAGATTGTGATTGATCGGCAAGGCAACACAGGCAAGTTCTTTCGCTGTCCTTACCATGCGTGGTCGTTCAAAACTGACGGCTGTTTGCTCGCGATCCCGTTGAAGAAAGGATACGAGGGCACGGATCTGGAAAAGACCGCCAGCGGCAAGGGGATGAAGGCTGTTGGCGCAGTGAAAAACTATCGCGGCTTCATTTTCGCGCGTTTGGCGGAGGAGGGGATTTCGTTCGAGGCGTTCTTTGGTGATAGCCTCAGCTCTCTCGACAATATGGTTGATCGCTCACCCGAGGGTCGTCTTGAGGTCGTCGGCCCGCCCTTACGCTACATGCATCACTGCAATTGGAAAATGCTGGTCGAGAACCAGACGGACACTTGCCACCCGATGGTTGCGCATGAAAGCAGCGCAGGCACTGCGGTGAAGCTCTATGAAGAGCTTGATTTGCCAGAGGGAGCGCCAAAGCCCCCCGCGATGGAGATTATTGCCCCCTTCATGAGCCCTTATGAGTTCTTTGAAGGCATGGGTATTCGCACATGGCCCAACGGCCACGGGCATACTGGTGTGAACCACTCAATCCATTCGAACTACACTGCCATTGAAGGGTATTTCGAGGCGATGACAGCGGCCTATGGGGAAGAAAAGGCCAAGGCGATTTTGGATGAAAACCGCCATAATACCGTCTATTTCCCCAATATCATGGTGAAAGGTCCGATCCAGCAATTGCGGGTCTTTATTCCTTTGGCGGCGGATAAAACGGTGGTGGAAAGCTACATCTACCGCCTTGTTGGCGCGCCGGATGAACTGACTGCCCGCACGGCGATGTATAATCGGATGATCAATGCGCCGACCTCGATTGTGGGGCATGATGATCTGGAAATGTACGAACGTGCGCAGGAAGGTCTCCAGAGCGACGGTATGGAATGGGTGAACATCCAGCGGCTTTTGGAAGAGGGTGAGGACTTCACTGAAGAGGCCGTCAACAACGGTACGACAGAGCGCCAGATGCGCAATCAATTCAATGCATGGGCCAAGTTTATGACTTATGACGTTGCAGCTCAGGAGGCGGCGGAATGAGCGTCTCTAAAGATCAATTGATCGACTACATCTATGAAGAGGCCCGTATGTTGGATGAGGGGCGCTATACTGAATGGCTAGCGCTTTGGTTGGCTGATGGTCATTACTGGATGCCGCTGGATTACAAGCAAAGCGATCCGATCAACGAGACGTCGCTGCTCTATGAAGATATGTTTATGCTGAAGTTGCGGGTGGAGCGTTTGAATGGTGCGCGCACCTTTAGCCAGAAACCCAAAAGTCGCTGTCATCATGTCATTCAGCGTCCCTTTGTAGATGAGAGGGATGGGGACCGTTTTGTGACCAATACCTCCATGCATTACGTGGAAACGCGGCTTGATGAACAGCAACTACTGGCGCTGACTGCGCGGCACGAGTTGGCACTTGTCGACGGCAAGCTACGGATTGCGAATAAGCGAGTGGATATCCTCAATTGCGATGCCGCGTTCCGCAATATCCAGTTGCTTCCATGAGCGTACTTTCGGTCTTTGAAACGTTTACGCAAACTGCGGCGCGGTGGCCGGACCGGCCCTTTTTGCATGTCTTGCAAGAGACCGCCGAGATCTATGGCATCGACGCGGGCGAGATCTCCTATGCGGAGGCGTTGGCGTTGATTCAGCGCTATATCGCGCAGATCGAGGCTGCGCATTATGTCAAAGGCCAACGCGTGATGTTGCTGCTTGAGAACCGCCCCAGCTATTTCTTATGGTGGCTTGCATTTAATGCGTTGGGCATTTCCGTGGTTCCCATTAACCCCGATCTGCGCAAGGCAGAAATCGCCTATATGATAGGCCACGCGGAACCTGTTCTGGCGGTAAGCGTGTTGAACCGCGCTGAGGACTTGCGCGAGGCTGCGGCAGAGGCAGGAGTCAACGTTCCCGTCACGGTGCTTGGCGATGCGTTACCCACTGCGGTGTCTCAGGATGCAATTGCTGAGCGGATCGGCGATCCAGAGACGGCGCTGCTCTACACTTCGGGCACCACGGGTCAGCCAAAAGGCTGCATTTTGACCAACGAGTATTTCACCCAAGCGGGGCACTGGTATAGCACAGCAAGTGGTGTGTGCGCGCTGACCACTAAAGGCGAGCGTATGATCACGCCGCTACCAATTTTTCATATGAATGCGATGGCGTTTTCCTTCATGGCGATGGTCTGTGTGGGGGGCTGCTTGACGGTGCTGGATCGGTTTCATCCGCGCACGTGGTGGGCAAATGTGCGCGATAGCCACGCGACCTGTTTGCATTATTTGGGCGTGATGCCCTCGATGTTGATGGCAGCAGACCCTAGTGATCTGGATCGCGACCTTTCTGTGCGCTTCGGCTTTGGCGCTGGCATTGACCCCAAACTCCACGCCGCGTTTGAAGCGCGGTTTAACATCCCCCTTAGCGAGGGCTGGGCGATGACCGAAACCGGTGCGGGGGGTACGATCTGCGCCAACCGCGAACCGCGCGTGATCGGGAAAAGCTCTATCGGCACGCCCGACGAAACGGTCGAAGCACGTTTGGTTGATCCGGCGGGGCAAGATTGCGATCACGGTGAACTCCTAGTGCGCGCGGCGGGGGATAATCCGCGCAAAGGTTTCTTCGCCGGATACTTTAAGAACGAGGCGGCCACATCAGAGGCATGGGAGGGCGGTTGGTTTCATACGGGCGACATTGTGCGCCGCGAAGCAGACGGCACTATGTATTTCGTGGATCGCAAGAAGAACGTGATTCGACGCTCTGGTGAAAATATCGCAGCTGTTGAAGTTGAGTCCGTGCTGGCGCGCCACCCCGATATCAAAAGCGTTGCGGTTGCGGCTGTGCCGGATGCGATGAGGGGGGACGAGGTCTTCGCGTGCATCGTCGCGCATGATCGCGGAACTACAGAAATAGCAAATGAGATTACCAACTGGTGCCTAACCCAACTCGCCTATTACAAAGCACCGGGGTACGTAGCCTTCGTCGATGAACTGCCCGTCACAGCGACACAAAAACTGCAACGTGCAACCTTGAAAGCGCTCGCCGCACACTTGGTGAATGACCCATCCACAAGCGACACGCGCCACTTGAAAAAGCGGAGCGTTGCATGACGCGTTTGCCTTATGATGGCGTTGTGCTCACGGCCCCTGTGTCTGTGCCCTATGTGCGCTATACGAATGAGAGCGCGCATTGGTGGATTGCCCGCGCGTTGCGGGAAACGCTTAAAAAGGCAAGTGTCACACCACAAGAATTGGATGGCCTGTCCGTTTCTAGTTTCACGCTTGCGCCCGACACGCCCGTTGGTCTGACGCAGCATTTGGGGATCTCACCGCGTTGGCTCGATACGGTTCCGATGGGCGGCGCGAGTGGTGTGGCCGCCATGCGTCGTGCTGCGCGCGCTGTACAATGCGGCGACGTGGATATCGTGGCTTGCGTTGCGGGGGACACCAACCGGATCGACAGTTTTCGCAACCTTCTATCGGCTTTTTCGCGCTTTTCGATGGATGCGACCTTTCCTTACGGGTTTGGCGGCCCCAACGCGAGCTTTGCGCTTTTGCAGGACGCTTATTGCCACACCTATGGGGCTACGCGTGAGGATTTTGGCAAGATAGCCGTGTCACAGCGCGCCAATGCCTTGCACAATCCTCAGGCGATTATGAAGAAGCCCTTGAGCCTTGCGCAATACATGGACGGGCGGATGATTTCGGATCCGATAAGCCTATTTGATTGTGTGATGCCCTGCGCGGGATCAGAAGCGTTTGTGATGATGCGCGAAGAAATGGCGGTTGTGAAGGGTCTGCCATACGCGCGGATCAGCGCCACAATAGAGCGCACGAATGCGTTTCCTGACGACCCTATTCAGCTGCGTGGCGGTTGGGCCGTGGACATTGATGAGTTGTGGGGCATGGCGGGGTACGGGCCTGAAGCGATCGACGTTTTGCAGACCTACGACGACTACCCGGTGATTTGCATGATGCAATTCGAAGATCTCGGATTTTGTGCAAAAGGCGAGGGTGGAGAGTTTGTGCGCAGGCATGATCTCACCATCGGCGGAGGCTTCCCCCATAACACGTCTGGAGGTCAGCTTTCTGTCGGACAGGCTGGTGCTGCGGGCGGTTATCTAGGGCTGGTTGAGGCGATCCGCCAAGTGACTGGCACCGCTGGACCGACACAGGTTGAGGGTGCTAAACGGGCGGCTGTGTCTGGGTTCGGGGTGATCAATTATGATCGTGGCCTTTGCTCAGCGGCAGCTGTGATCGAGGGGGCGGGTAGATGACAACACCCCTGACGCTACCGCCAAAGAAAGACCCGCAAAAGCGCACGACGGTCCCTGTCTTACCTCCCGTTGCACGCAGCCGTGCAGCGCTAGGCTTGGGCGTGATGGCGGCGCAAGGGCGCTTTGGATTGCAGGCTTGTTCCGAGTGCGCGGCAATCCAGTATCCGCCGCGTGATGCATGTGTGAAATGCATGTCTGAAAATTTGGTGTGGCGGGATGTCGATCCCGCTGGCACCGTGATGGCTGAAACCACGATCCGCGTGTCGCCCGAACCTTATTTTCGCGAACGTATGCCGTGGCGCATGGGAGCGGTACAGCTTGCGGTCGGTCCAACACTGAACTGTCATCTGCACGGCGAAGTTGGTCGTGGAGATGCGGTTCGTATGGCACTGAAACTTGATAAAGCCGGGCAGGGCGTGTTGATTGCGCTGCCACTGAAAGGAAGTGAAGTGATGCAAGATGATCCTGTGCTGCGGGCGATGTCGTGTGATCCCAAGCATCGCCGCATCCTAATCAGCGATGCCCGTGCGCCAATAGCTCTAGCGCTGACGCGGGCCTTGCTGTCCGCAGGTGCCGCGCATGTGTTTCTCGGTGAAGCTGAAGCGTGGCTGGCTTGGCCGGAACGTGCGGAGTTTGAGGGGATGGAGAACGTGTCGATCCTGCCCTTAGATGTGACGGATGTGTCTTCTGTCGCAAAGCTTGCGGCGGAAATTGGGGGTAAAGTTGATATCTTGATCAACACCGCAAGCTACGTGCGCATGGGGGGGATCATGGACAATGATACGAGTTTTGCGAGCAACAGTTTCGAGGTGAACGTGCTGGGCCTAATGCGTCTTGCGCAAGGCTTTGGGCGGGCCATGTCAGGACGCGTGCAGGATGGTATAAATTCGGCGGCTGCTTTTGTGAATATCCTCTCCGTGCGCGCGCTGTCGCCGGATGCAAACTACGGCACATTTGGGGCGTCGCAGGCCGCCGCGCGCTCAATCTCGCAAAGTTTGCGCGCAGAATTCCAAGGCAGCGGGATGCGCATGATGAATGTTTACATTGGCCCCGTTGAAGGCGATGCATGGTTTCAACCTTTGCCACCTCCCAAAGTGACACCGAATGCGATTGCGCGCTCTGTGGTGAGCGGCTTGGTTGATGGCTTGGAAGAGGTCACATGCGGGGATATTGCGCGCGATGTTTACACGCGCTGGCAAGCTGATGCGCTGCTATTGGAGCGCGAGATGACAGGGGGCGGATCATGAGTGATGTGATTGCAAATGTGGCCGAAGCCCTTGCAGAGGGAAGTGCGCGTATCGTCGATTTGACCCACACGTTAGACCCTGATTTTCCGGTCATCATCCTGCCGCCAGAGTTTGGCCAATGCGCGCGTTTTCGAATGGAAGAGGTCAGCGCATATGATCATCGTGGACCTGCCTGGAAGTGGCACAAGCTGACGTTGAACGAACACACGGGCACGCATTTTGATGCGCCCTCGCATTGGGTGTCGGGCAAGGATGTGCCCAATGGTGATGTGGACGAGATAGATCCAAGCGTCTTTGTTGGCCCTGTGGTTGTGATCGATTGCTCAGCCGGTGCGACAGAGAATGATGATTTTGAACTTACGCCTGATGTGATCCTTGCGTGGGAGGCAGAGCACGGTGAGATCCCAGCAGATGCTTGGGTGCTGATGCGCACGGATTGGTCAAAACGCAGCGGTGCACAGTATCTCAATATGGCCGAGGACGGCCCTCATTCACCGGGACCAACTCCGGATGCAATTCGGCTATTGTTAAAGCGAGATATTCGCGGATTTGGGACAGAAACAGTGGGTACGGACGCGGGGCAAGGATCGCATTATGTGCCGCCATATCCTGCGCACTATTTACTGCACGGGGCTGGTAGATTTGGTCTCCAATGCTTGTGCAATCTAGATCAATTACCTGCCACAGGTGCGTTGCTGATCGCACCGCCGTTGAAGATAAAAGGCGGCACAGGCAGCCCGACGCGCGTGCTGGCGATGGTGAATACATGAACACACATACCGCTGTGATAACCGGGGGCAGCAAGGGGATTGGCGCTGATCTGGGTCAGCGTTTGATCGCGAAGGGCTATGATGTTGTATCCTTATCGCGCGGTGCCCCTGAATGGTCCGATGCGCGTTTGCATCATGTTGAAGTCGATCTGCTTGATGCTGCGGCAACCGAGCAAGTGGCATGCGAGATTGCCGCCGCTCACAACGTCACTCACTTTGTGCACAACGCAGGTATCATCTGGCCCAATCTGGTGGAAGAGGTGAGCGCGTCTGATTTAACGGGCCTCACGCAAATTCATCTTGGCGCGCCTTTGATCCTACTCCAAGCCTTTTTGTCTGCCATGAAAGCCAACCACTTTGGTCGTGTTATATTCAACGGTTCTCGCGCGGCTTTAGGCGTACCGACTCGCACCGCTTATTCCGCAACGAAGGCGGGCATTATCGGCATGGCGCGCACATGGGCCCTAGAGCTTGCACCGCACGGGATTACGGTCAATGTCGTCTCGCCCGGACCTGTGCAAACCGACAATTTCTGGGACATCATCCCGAAAGGCAGTGAGCGTGAAGCTGATCTTGCCAAGCGAATTCCCGTTGGACGCCTGGGCACCACGCGCGATATTTCGAATGCTTTTATGTTCTTTTGCGATCCCGAGAATAGCTTTGTGACCGGCCAAAACCTATTCGTGTGTGGGGGTGGTAGCGTCGGGGCGATGTCGCTCTGAATTATGAGTTTGACGCAACCCTAGGTTCGCCGCATTCTGAGCCGATCGCGCATAAGGCGCGCATAAGGGATGTTATCATGGCGTCTGCTCTATTTTGTGCTGGACATAAGTTCAAATGAGCAAGGGATTGCCATGCCGGTTGCGGGTTGGCGGTTGGGGTTTTTGGGCTTGCCGCGTTTCCTTGCACCGCGTTCGGACACACGTGAGTATCAAGATAAGCAAGGCCGTTTCCGATTTGACGTGCGCTTGTCGCTGCCGCTTATCGGCCTGCTCGCGCATTATCGAGGCTGTTTAACGCCCGAAAAAGCTGGATATTTTCCGCGTGGGGCAAAGCGTATGATGCAGTATTTTGACTATGTGATCGTTAGGTTACGCTGGTTGAATGGGGGCGTCGTGAGGTAAATCCCTAAAGTTATATCCCTGCGACGTTCTTTAAAGCGTTGCGATCCAAAGATGTCGAGGTGGTTGTCTCAGAACCTGATCCTATTTTGGTGGATCTGCCGTTTCCTATGCCGCAGGGGCGTGTTCTTGGGGGAGGAAGCTCCGTCAACGGGATGATCTAGATGCGTGCGCAAGCGCGTGATTATAACGATTGGGAGGGTGAACATAGCTGACAAGGATGGTCTTGCGTCGATGTTTCGCCCGTATTTAAGCGCCGAGAACGTTATATGGAACTTGGTAACGAAATTCATGGCATCGACGGGCCTTTAAATGTGGCTGCGCCGACCCCAAAACATCCCACAATACACGTTTGATCGAGGCGGCACTTGCTGTTGGGCACACCTGTGACGCGCAGATTGAAAGATGCGCGCGGTTTTGCATGGGGCGCAATATTTGTTTGGGCGCAAAGGTTTGCTTGGTTCCAATCCGCAAACAAGCGCGCAAGATTTTCTATCCTGCAGGCAGATGTCGGATAGTCCAAGCGCTGTGATTGATGAAAGCTGCGTGTCAACGGCATCGACGGGCTTAGGGTTGCAGATTGCTCGATCATGCCCGCTTTGGCTTTAGGCAATACCAACGCATCGAAGATGACGATCGCAGGGCGGGCTGCTGATTTCATCCTTTCGGGATAAACAAGTCAGCGCCTAGATTAATATTAGTTGTCATGTGAAATATTTTGTATGATAGTTCTTTCAAACAAAAGGTTTTTGGGAGGAAATTATGAAACATTCACTTATCGCCGCTGTCGTGGGCGCACTTGTTAGTGCGACGCCAGCTCTAGCGCAGGTTAACCTGACTGCGGAAACCGCAAGCCCGGGTGGTGCGGTGCACCTATCGCCTGCGCATTTGACGGAGGTTGCGGGCACGCTTGGCATCGCGAATATTCAGCTTGCTGAAGGTCAAACACTAACCAACTCGATCCAGAATGTGGCAGAGGGAAAAACTGATATTGCCGGTACGCCGCATATTCTACCATTCCTGATGAGCCGTGGGGTTGGCCCTTACGGATCGCTTGGCAAAGAAAAGGGTGCGGAGCTTGCGGGTAATCTGCGCGCGATTACGCCAGTAACGCTCGGAGTGTTCTTCTTGTTCGCATATGATTCTAAAAATCTGAACGGTTGGGATGATCTTGAAGGTAAAAAGATCTTCAACGGTCCACCACGCGGGGGCGCGCTTACGAATGCGCGTAGCATGATTCAGATTGTCACGGGCTTAAAGGATGGCGAAGGCTACGAGGGCATGCAGTCCAACTGGGGCCAAGCATCTTCTGTCATTTCCGGTGGTGAGCCTGATGCAGTTGTTCTACCAGAGCTATTCCCGGGGTCACGCCTGACAACAGTTGCAGCGGCGGGTAACATGACCGGTTGGTCCATGCCGAAAGAAGCGTATGAATCTGAAGCGATGCAAAAGTACATGCAAGCGCCCGGCTCTGCGCCGTCTGAGATCGATATCAACGAATTGCGCGAGATCATGGGTGATAGCTGGTCATTTGTCTCTGAGGACGACACGTTTCGTGCGTTTGAGACGATTGGTGGCAACGTAGTTCACAAAGATATGGATGACACGCTCGTCTACGACTTGGTGTCGGCCTATGTTGCATCCATGGATGAGCTTAAGGCGAAAGCGCCGTTTGGCAATAGCGTGAACTTCGACAATCCGATGCTTGGCATGTGTGGCTTGAACCCAGTGCAGTACCACCCAGCTGCTGCACGTGCATGGCGCGAAGCGGGCTATGAACTCGATGATTGCGCCGTTGCTGAGTAATCCCAGCTTTCGGTAAGTAAAATAGGGCGTCGCCAGACATTGGCGGCGCCCTTTGTGACACTAGACCCCGCAGGTGAGCCATGTCCGACACGAGCGACCAGAAACCGCAAGACTCGATAATTCCAAGTAAATACGTGTACATTCTTGCGTTGATTTTTGTTGCGATGGGGATCGTCAACAGCATGCCAACAATCCCAGGGTGGGATCAGATGTGGCAAACGATGACGGGCATCGAAAAGCTGAAAGTGCGCTCTTTCTCTACTGAGTACTTCTATCCATTGGTATTCTTTATCATGATGCTGATCGTTGTGATGAAACATTCCATGTGGCGCGCATGGGCAGGCACGTCGCGTGCTTGGTTTGGCTGTTTTATGGACACCGCTTTGGTGGTTGCCGCTGCTGCGATTTCCATCACCTATCTCATTGAGATTGATAGCGTTTGCATCATAGATGCCTTTACGGGCGAGCGCGCACGGATCATGGCGGAAACCCTTGCTGCAGAGATTGAGTTCGCGGAAACCATGGGGCTGCCTGTGCCAGACACAGTGGAAGACCCGAAATGCGTGGCGACCACCGGGGTCTGGCTTGTGGCGATCATGGGTGCGTCGATCCTGGTTTTCCTTGGCTATAACGTGAGGGTTTGGGGCTTGCCCTTGGTCTTGGTTGCGATGCTGGTTGCGGCCTACACGATCGGCACGGTGCTGGTGTGGTATTTCCACGGACCTGACGACATCAACAAATATTTGATGACCAAACTTGGCGGGGAGCCGCGCACCTTCCTGGACGGCGTGCCCAATGTGCATGACGCTTTGGTTAATAACTCCTCCGGCATGTTGGGCCGGTTCATGTACGTAATTATGAACCTCGTGTTTCCCTACATTATCCTTGGGGCAATGTTCGGTAAATCGGCGGGCGGGAAATCGCTGATCAAACTTGCTTTCCGTTGGACCCGCAATTTGCGCGGCGGGCCTGCCCATGCGGCGATTGTGTCGTCGGCGATGTTTGGTACGATCACGGGTGGCCCTGTGACGAACGTTCTTTCAACTGGGGTTCTTACGATTCCAATGATGATAAAATCAGGTTTTTCACGTGTCTTCGCAGGCGGTGTTGAGGCGGCGGCCTCCTCGGGTGGCTCAATCATGCCACCTGTGATGGGCGTCGCGGCGTTCATCCTCGCTGCACTCACAGCAACACCTTACGGTGACGTGATTATCGCAGCAACGATCCCTGCGATTGCTTATTTCTTCTGCCTCTTTCTCACTGCGATGTTCCAATCGCGTAAACAAGGGATCGAAGCGTTCGGTGAATTCACCGACGACATGCGCATCACCCGAACAGACATTCTGCACTTGATGCAAATCTTTCTGCCGATCCTGTTGATCCTCATTCTTTTGCTGACGAAGAAAGATGCGGTTGGCTGTGGCTGGCTTGGTTGGTTGCTCGGTGCTGAGACTGTGATCAACAATGGCGTGTGCCGTCCGATTGAGCTGCCTTGGTTCTTGCAACTCTACCAGAACGCCGCTGGCGATGCGGGCGCGACAGGATGGTGGGGTGCCGCTTTGGTGATTGCGCTGCTATTTCTCGACAAGGATTTCCGCAAGACGCCTCGTAAGGCGCTGGACGCTTTGGCGGATGCGGGGATCACGGTATCGACATTGTATCTGATGTTCCTTGCGGTGACTGTGATCGACGTCAGTCTTAACTTCACGGGTCTGTCAAAGTTCATTGGGATCGACGTGCTCAGCTTCTTGCTGTCGCTTGATCTTGGCGGTAGTGCGTCCTTTTCCATGCAGCTCATGGCGCTAGGTATCACGATGCTTTTGGCGGTCTTATTGGGAATGGGAATGCCTGCGGTGCCTGCCTATATCAACGTCGCTTTGTTAATGGGGCCACTACTGATCGGCCTCGGACTTGCGACCTTCACTGCGCATATGTTCATCTTTTACTTCGCGGTTGCGTCAGCGATCACGCCGCCTGTGGCCTTGGCTGCATTTGCCGCCTCGACGATCACCAAAGCTGAACCGATGGCTACAGGGTTCAGCGCCGTGCGCTCGGGCATCGTGATGTTCGTGATCCCGTTCATCTTTGCCTTTTATCCAGAATTATTGTTGATTGACCAAGCGCTTATTGACCCATCAAGCCCCGGTAAAAAATTCCTGCCGGGCTATGAGGACGGAGTCACAGTGATAGCGCTTTTGTGGTTGCTCGCACGACTTATCTTCGCGCTTTATCTCATCGCGAGTGCACTGTCGCGCTATGACACGGGACCGCTGAGTATGCCTTGGGTGTTGATCCGTTTGGCCGTTGCGGCAACGGTACTGGCCAAGCCTGAAACGATCCATCTTGCAGCGATTGCGGTGGGCGTTGGTCTTTTGATTGTGCACCGTGTGATGAACCGGCAGTCGATTGCTGCATAGAGGATTTAGCTCATGACACAGAAACCGAATTTCCTGTTGTTTATCACCGACCAACACCGCGCGGATTGGCTTGGTTGTGCGGGGCATCCTGTGGTGCGTACGCCCAACATTGACGCAATTGCCGCCAAAGGCACGCGGTTCGAAGATTTCCATGTCGCTTTGCCCGTGTGCATGCCCAACCGTGCATCCTTGATGACGGGGCGTATGCCGTCAGTGCATGGGTTGCGCCATAATGGCTGTTTATTATCAGAACGCGCGAATACTTTCGTCGATGTGCTCGCCGCTGGTGGATACGCGACGGCAAGCTTTGGTAAAAGCCATCTCCAACCCTTTACCGATAGTCCACCTCTACGCAAAGAAGATCAAGTTGAACGCTTGGTGCCTGAAGCATGGAGACCTGACACAGGGAAATACACCAAAGAAGAACCTGCGAGTTTTGACAAGCCTTCGGATGCACCGTTCGAGACACCCTATTACGGCTTTCAGCATGTTGAAATGGCGACAAGTCACGGGGATCAATGTGGTGGCCAATATGGTCAATGGTTCCGCGAAACCGTGCCAAATTGGCAGGAGTTACATGACCCTGCGAATGAGTTGGCGCATGATTACACATGCCCACAAGCTTACCGCACCCCCATTCCAGAGGATAAGTATCCAACTGCTTGGGTTGCGGATAAAGCAATCTCTTATCTAGAGGAGCGCAAAGCGGGCGACGATCCGTTCTTTGCGTTTGTGTCTTTCCCAGATCCGCATCATCCGTTTAATCCGCCGGGCAAATACTGGGATATGTATGATCCTAACGATTTTGACGTGGATCTGCCTTACGATGCACATCAGAACCCGACACCTCCTATGCAGCACGAGACGAAAATGTGGGAGACAGGCGAGGAGCCAGCGATCCCGCAATTTGCTTTCCGAGCGAGCGATCAACATGTGCGAGAAGCGAAAGCGCTGACAGCAGGTATGATCACAATGATCGACGACCACATTGGTCGCGTTATCGATGCGCTGAAAGCATCGGGCGAGTATGACAATACGGTAATCATCTTTACCTCTGATCATGGCGATTATCTGGGCGATTTTAATCTGATGCTGAAGGGAGCGATCCCGTTACCATCTATCACCCGTATTCCGATGATCTGGTCTGATCCTGACACGCGCAAAGGTGTACAGACGGGAACTCTTGCCTCGACAATCGACATCTCTGCCAGCATTTTGGATCGTGCAGGTTTGGCTCCCTACAATGGTATTCAAGGCAGTAGTTTTCTTGAGGCGCTGGATGGCACGCAGGTGCACCGCGACGAGGTGATGATCGAGCACAATGATGGTGGTCCGCGCATGGGGTTCACCAAAGCGGTGCGCGCGCGGACGTTGCGGACAAAAGACTGGCGCATGTCGATCTTTGCGGGGGAAGCCTGGGGTGAGCTTTACGATCTGAACACGGACCTGCGAGAGTGCAATAACTTGTGGGATGACCCTTCGGTCAAGGATGTTCGGGCAGAGCTGACACTACGCTTGGTGGATCATTTGACGTTCCAAATGGATGAAAGTCCGCGTGCGACCCGCTTGGCGTAGTGATTTAAACAGTTGAGCGGAGTTATTGGACCTTTCCGGCTTTCAAAGTGGGTTGGATAGTGCTCTAATATTTGCAAAAGCCGTGACATCTTCGCGCGCTGCAGGACGTTGAATGTCAGTACATCTACATGGATTATCCACGACGCTTCCGCCTTATTGCTTGACACAAGATGAAGTGCGTGCGCGTGTGAGCATCAATTTTGACATTAAATATCCGTAGTTCGACCGCCTTTCGAAAAGTTTTGTGAGCGCGGGCATTGATCGGCGCTACTCTGTTGTGCCGATTGACTAGTTTCATGAACCTCACGGTTGGGGCGATCGCAACACCGCCTTTATGACAGGTGCGAAAGCGATGTTTCTGGATGCGGCAGGCGCGGCTCTGTGCGATGCAGGTCGGCGCGCGGATCAGGTGGATTGCGTGGTCACAGTATCCTTAACAGGCATCGCGACCCCAACGCTGGAAGCGCAAGTTTTCTCTGACATGGGCTTTCGCGATGATATTATACGCGTCTCCCTTTTCCATAAATTTTGTTGGGGATTCTCGGCTTGCAGAGACGCGGCAGAGCCCCTCAACTTTTAATGAAAGTCACGACTTGGAAATAGCCGCTTGGCCTGATCCCTCGGATGCATGGCACGCGCAGGTTGGCGACGCGGACGTGGGGCATCATCGGCTTCGGGACGTGTGATTCCGACCTGATCATCAAGCGGATGGCCGAGCTCGCCTAAACGATGCGACAGGTCCTCGACCTCTTGGGCAATCACATGCACGACAATCCCTTCCCGCTGCAAAAAGCCTGTAACGCGCAAAAGGCGCCCCCCCATCACTGCGCGGGGATATTTTTCATAAAGCTTGGGCCAAACCACCACATTACTGACACCTGTTTCATCCTCAAGCGTGAGGAAAATAACGCCTGAAGCCGTGCCGGGCCGTTGGCGCGTGATCACCAAACCACATACAGAAATTCTATGCAAAGGTGCGTTGGGCAGCTTATCATGCGGCGTAAGCCCTGCAATGTTCGGGCGCAACAATTCCATCGGATGGGCGCGCAAGGTGAGCCGCATGGAGACGTAATCCTCCACCACTTCCTCACCCAAATGCATGGCGGACAGAACCACATCAGGTTCGTGAATACTCTCCCCATCAATAGGATCGTTGAAGAGCGGTAAGGGTTGCTGCCCACGGATGGCCTTTACCAACCAAAGTGCGTCGCGACGTGTGTGGCCCATGTCCGAAAACCCATCCGCTTCGGCAAGGCGTTCCATAACAGCAGGGGCAACCCCCGCGCGCAGCCAGACGGCTTCGGGATCGCGGTAGCCATTGCCGCGCGCAGCGACGATCCAATCGGCATCCGCCTTGCGAAAGCCCTTGATCTGACGAAAGCCCAAACGCAACGCCAAAGCTCCATCGCTGCGACGCTCTAATGTGTTGTCCCAGCTGCTCGCGTTCACGCAAATGGGCCGCACTTCGATATGGTGTTCGCGCGCGTCGCGCACGATCTGGGCGGGGGCGTAAAAGCCCATGGGTTGGGAGTTCAAAAGCGCGCAGGCAAAGACCGCAGGGTGGTGTTTTTTTAGCCAAGCCGACACGTAAACCAGCATCGCAAAAGCGGCGGCGTGGCTTTCGGGAAAACCGTATTCGCCAAAACCTTCAATCTGCGCGAAGCAACGCTGCGCGAAGTCCTCATCATAGCCGCGCGCAAGCATGCCATTGATAAAACGGTCCTTCAAGGTGCTGATCGTGCCCATGCGTTGGAACGTGGCGAGGGAGCGGCGTAGTTGATCCGCCTCAGAGGGATCAAAGCCTGCGGCGACCACGGAGATTTGCATCGCTTGCTCTTGGAACAGCGGCACGCCAAGGGTCTTGCCGAGCACATCTTCAAGCTCTTTGGAGGGAAAGTGCACCTCCTCGCGGCCTTGGCGGCGGTTGATATAGGGGTGCACCATGCCGCCCTGAATGGGACCGGGGCGCACGATGGCGACCTCGATCACCAGATCGTAGAATTTGCGCGGCAACATGCGCGGGAGGAAGTTCATCTGCGCGCGAGATTCCACTTGGAAGACCCCAATCGCATCGGCCACGCAGAGCATATCGTAGGTTTGCGGATCCTCCTGTGGAATTGTCGCGATAGAGAGAGTTTTGCGGTCATGTTCTCGTAGCAGATCAAAGCTTTTGCGGATGCAGCTGAGCATGCCAAGGCCTAGAATATCGACCTTTAGAATGCCCAAAGTGTCGATGTCATCTTTGTCCCATTCGATGACTGTGCGATCCTCCATTGCGGCGTTTTCAATCGGGCATAACTCATCAAGCCGTTCTTTTGTAATGACAAATCCGCCGACGTGCTGCGATAGGTGCCTTGGAAAACCGATGATCTCACTAATCAGGCGGATGGTCTGTGCAAGGCGGCGATCTTCAAGGTTCAGCCCCAATTCGCGCACGCGTTCAGGGTTGGCCCCTTTGTCTGATTGCCCCCAGATTTGGCTCGACAATCCTGCTGTTACATCCTCACTCAGCCCCATGACTTTGCCCACCTCGCGGATGGCACCGCGGGTGCGAAAATGGGTGACAGTGGCGCACAGCCCTGCGCGATGACGTCCGTACTTGGCGTAAATATGCTGAATCACCTCTTCGCGGCGCTCATGTTCGAAATCGACGTCAATGTCAGGTGGCTCTGCGCGCGCTTCAGACACGAAACGCTCGACCACCATGGTGATCACTTCGGGGCTGACCTCGGTGATGCCGAGCAGATAACACAGGATCGAATTGGCGGCTGATCCGCGCCCTTGGCAGAGGATTCCTTGGGAGCGCGCGAACTGTACTATGTCATGTACAGTCAGGAAATAGGCAGGGAAATCCAGTGCCTTAACGAGCTTAAGTTCCTTCTTGATCTGTGCTTTTGCTTTTTCTGTTGCGCCGTTGGGGTAGCGCCGCATCATGCCCTCATAGGCGAGGCGGGTCAGGCGCTCTTGGGGTGGTTCGCCTTCGCTGATCTCATCGGGGTATTCGTAAGACAACTCGTTGAGGCAAAAGCTACAGCGTGCGCCGATTTCGACGCTCCGCTGCACAGCGGCAGGATGATCGCGAAACACACGGGACATATCCGCATGACCTTTGAGGCGGCGTTCGGCATTGGGCAGCGCACGTGTGCCGATCTGATCAATAGTGATATGTTCGCGCATGCACGTCAGCACATCTGCGAGTTGACGGCGTTTGCCATGGTGCATGAGTGGATCGCCGACAGCGACCATGGGTGCCGATGTTTTGAGCGCGAGGCGGGCGCAAGCGGCAAGGTAGGCTTGATCGGAGCCATTGTAGCGTGGGGCCGCGCCAAGGAAGACGTGGCTGGGATAGCGGCGTTGCATTTGTGCGATATCATGGGTGGTTTTGCGCAAAGGACCACGAGGCAGGGCAATCAAGATCATGCCGGAGCAACCCTCAAGCAGATCAGGCAGGTCGAGATGACATTGCCCTTTTTCTGCGCGGCGTTTGCCAAGGGTGAGAAGGCGGGTGAGGCGGCTATACGCTGCGCGATCTTTGGGAAGCGCTATCCAATCGATATGGCTATCGTGTAGCACGAGACGGGCACCAACGATCAGTTTGGGGAGATGGACCGTTTCGGGTCGAGGGATGTGCTGTGGATCGCCTACTTCTTGACGTGACGAGTGATCCAGTTGCGTTTCCGAACGGATGCGTATGGTATCTTCACTCGTGCGCTTAAGCTCCTTAAGGGCCGCATAGGCGCGCACGACACCCGCAATGGAATTGTGGTCGGTGATTGCGATCGCTTGCAGGCCAAGCTCTGCCGCGCGGGTCACCAATTCTTCGGGATGCGAAGCACCGCGTAGGAAGGTGAAATTGGTCGTGGTGGCGAGTTCTGCGTAGCTCATGCGAATTCGCCTTGGACATACCAGCTTGGGCTTTGCGGGGTGAAAAACAGCCAAAGGCGGCGGCCTTGGCGTGTTTCGACGCACCAATAATCTCGCACGCCTGTGCGCCATTCATCTGCTTCCAACCACCACTCAGGTGCGATGCGCTCGGGGCCAGAGGCACGTGCGGTGGCGAAAGACATGCGCCGCCAACGGAAGCGTTTTGGTGGGGTGGGTGCCGCATGTGTGCCGAGCAGTGGTGCAGGTGGAAAAATATGCAGCGGACGGGGGCGTATGGTGCTCCATGCGCTCTCAGGACTTGAGAATGCTGCAGCGGCTATCTGATAGCTGTGTTCTGGAATGTGGCTATCGGCTGGTAGAAAACGTTGCACGTTTTCAAGGCCGATGCGTGTGCCAATGCGGGTGATGAGATCATCAAGCTGGTCTTTGTGACCCGTGGAGACGTGGCTGAGTTGTTGCACAGGCATGGGTTCGACCTGCACCGCCTCAAGACGCATTTGATCGATGCCGTAGCCTGCATCCACATCGTCGATGACGCGCTCAAACAGCGGTAGAATACGGCTCGCGTCGCGCATGGGGCGGGCGAGGCGGAGCTCGACCTGTTGGCTGTCTTGATCGACGCGGCGCAGGGTCAGCGCTAATATGCGTGCGCCTGTTTCGTGAGATTTTAGCTTGGCGCAGAGCTGGGTGAGCAGGCGCGAGGTGCCCTCCATCACATCGCTTTTGATGCCGATGGGGTCTGGCAGGGTAATGCGCATGCCGTAGTGGGGGGGATCTTTCAACGGGGTAATTTGTTCGGGTTGCTGTCCAAGCGCTTGATCTAGACGCATCAGAAGGGACGGGCCGAAACGACGGGCCAAAGGCGCGCGCGCGGCATTTGCGAGCTCTCCAATGGTACGCAAACCGAGACGTCCCAAGCCTGTGACGGTCTTTTCCTCAAGACGTAGTGCTGCAACAGTGAGGTCTTGGAGCACGTCCGACGTCGCGCCCACAGGCGCAGAACCTTCACCGTGATGAGCTAAAGCCCATGCCGCACCACGACTGTCACCAAGTCCGATGCACGCGGTAATTCCTGCACGTGAAAGCCTTTGACGCATGTCCACCAGCAGCTCTGCTTCGCCACCAAACAGATGCGCGGTGCCGGTGATGTCCAGCACGAGACCATCGTCGTCCTCAAGCCCAACCCAAGGGCAATAGCGCACTGCCCAACGGCGCAGCGCATGTTGGAAGCGCTTATCCGCGAGAAGATCGGCAGGGCGGCTTTGCAGGTCAGGACAAAAGGCGCGCGCGTCGGAAAAGGGCATTCCTGCGCTAAGACCAAGCCGTTCGGCTACGCCATTTAGGCAGTAAATCCGGTTCGTATTGCTGAGGCTATGTGTCAGCGCGAATGGCCCCTCAACGGGGCGCATCCGTAATACGCGATCACTCGCCAGTCGCGGAAACCAGATGGAGACGACGCGACGCTGTATCCCATCTAACATGCCAAAGTCCTAATGTTCCTGATTTGTTCTTAATAAGTTCGTAACGTTGGAGAGTCGAGTCTCCCGGGGCAGAGAAAGGGTCAAAAATTGGTGCCGTGTGCCAGCGAGACTCAGCCGCATTGCTGCCCATCCCATCGGGAATAAGGCATAGGCCTGTGGATTTTCCTGCCCTCGCAGAGAGCTGTAATCGACGCCCTTGGATCAATCCCATGGGTTGGCTGATTTCCAGAATGACCAAAGGGGTGGCCCCATCGCGGAGCGCTTCTTCCGCGACGGCGAGCCCCTCTGTTTGATCTTTTACTTTTGCAATCAATAGCTTGCCGGGGTCAAAGAAGGGCAACAGGCCGAGTGGGTTTAACGTTTCTGGCCGCCAATATTCGCGAATCCAAATGACACTTCCCCGCGTGCTGCTTGCACAAACAGCAGCAAAACTCGCAGCACATGGGCCACACACTTCATGCACACGCTCGGCGCGCAAGGGGAAGGATTGGGTGAAATCAGGTGTCATGGGGAAGAAGTTTAGCGTGTATTTGCGACAGGTCCAATTCATAAACTGTCGTCGCCTCTCGGGCCAATCGCGCCGCGAATCTTTGGCATAGAATGTTGATTGGTGATTGTTAGGACGCGAAGGGCGTGCGGACGCTGCCCCGCAAAAGGATGCTGCGATGAACGACATTTGGGCCAGATTGGAGGCTGCATTCTGGCTGATCGTCACGTTTGACGCCGATCCGGTCGAAATCACGCTGCGCTCTTTGCAAGTCAGCCTGTCTGCGTTGGTGGCTGCCTCGCTGATTGCTTTGCCGTTCGGCACGTGGCTTGCGATCTGGCGGTTTCGCTAGCGGCGCACAGCGATTGCGGTGTCCAATGCGTTGATGGGCTTGTCGCCTGTGGTGGTTGGCTTGATTGTCTATTTGCTGCTTAGCAGGTCTGGTCCATTTGGGGAGGGGCGGCCTCTTCTCCACGCCAAGCGCGATGCTCATTGCGCAGGTAATTATTATTACGCCGCTTATTGCCTCGACCACCCATCAGACGATGCGCGAACTTTGAGCGGAAAGTCATGATCTGCTGATCTCACTGAGTACCGCGAAATGGGAACGCATCATGACGTTGATTTGGGATGGACGCCGTGCTTTGCTGACTGTTGCCTTGGCAGGGTTTGGCCGCTCGATTGGCGAAGTGGGCGCGATCATGATTGTGGGTGGTAACATCGATCACGCGACGCGGATTTTGACGACAGCAATAGCGTTGGAGGCGGGGAAGGGTGATTTTGCGCTCGCGCTCGCGCTGGGGCTTGGCTTCGTGCTGATCGCATTGGCGCTTGCGGTGAATATCTTGATCCACACCCTCTCGCGCACAGAGCAGGAGGGACGCTGGTGAGCGGGCCCTTTCGAAACTGGACGCTCAAGCGTGGCAAGAGCAGGTGTATGTGTTTCAAAACCCCATCATGTTGCGCCGCACAGTGCGCGCCAATCTTGCCTACCCTTTAGAGCGGATGGGAACGGCAAGACCCATTATTAGAAAAAAGGTTGAGCATTGAGCTGAGCGTATTGGACTAGCAAACGCTCTGGAGCGGCACGCGTCGTGATTGTCGGGGGGCGAAGAGCAAAAGCTCGCCCTTGCGCTAATTCGCTCGCCGGATGTGCTCTTGCCCGCAATCAAGGAAGACGTCGACATCGAATTGCAGTTTTTAATCCTTGGTATAGAGCAGCTGGAGCGGGCATGGGGGCTAGCCTCAATACAGCTTCCGCAACGAGCGCATATATCCTTGCGGATCGTGTGAGTTGGTTAAATTATTGGCAATAAGACAGACCTTGCACTACTCCATTCAGGCGATCCTGCGCTGTTCAATCAATATGCCTATTTGCCAGTGAGCGCTGCGAAGCACGCCAATGAAAATGTGGCCGCAGCACAGGCTTTAGAAGTGTGGTTGGTGTCGCTTAAAGTGGCCGATTTGATTAATTTCTACACAATCAATGGCGCGCGCTTGTTTACGTTTAACGCTACAAACTAAAGACCGCGCAGCAACGCTTGTGAAGGGCGTCCTGTGATCTCTAAACCCTTTCTGCGCTGATAGTCACTGATCGCTGCGCGACTTTTGTTGCCGAGAATGCCGTCAGCCCCGCCTGTGTCAAAACCCCGCGATGTCAGGCGTTTTTGCAAAGCGATGCGATCGTCTTTTGTCAGGCCAAACTCATCGGGTGGAAAGCTTCCGCGCAAGGGGCCAGCGCCGCCGATGCGGTCCGATAGATGTCCGACGCCAATCGCGTATGCATCTGAATTATTGTAGCGTTTGATCGCGCGGAAGTTGCCTGTAGTAGAAAATTTTGGTCCTCCCGCTTGGGGCTGTAAAGTTCCAGAGCGTGATTCCGCACCCCAGCGCACACCACGGCTCCACCCGTTGCGTTGCAGGTAAGCGGCAGTTGAGGCGAGCGCGTCGCTTGGATCAGCTGACCAAATATCGCGTCGCCCGTCGCCCGTGAAATCGACGGCAAAGGCAGCGTAGGACGTCGGAATAAACTGGGTGTGGCCCATGGCACCGGCCCAAGATCCAAACATGCGATCCGCGGTGATATCCCCATTTTGGATGATCTTCAGCGCCGCGACGAGTTGCTTTTCAAAGAATACTCCGCGCCGCCCGACGAACGCCAATGTTGAGGTGGAGGAGATTACAGGAATGTTGCCTTTACGCTCGCCAAATTGGCTTTCTAAACCCCAGATTGCGCAGATGATTGTCGCATCGACCCCGTATTTTTTTTCCAATGCATTCAAAGTACTGCGATGGCGGGCGAATGCGGCGCGGCCTTTGTTAACGCGATCGTCGGACGCTGCGATAGAGAGGTAATCTTCGAGCGATCGTTTGAATTCCGTTTGATTGCGGTCGCGTTTCACGACATCGGGCAGATACCCTGCGCCACGAAACCCTGCGGCAATTGTTGCGCTGCTGAGCCCATATCCACTGGCACGGTTTTTGAACGAGGCGACCCAAGCGTCATAGCCTGCATTATGTTGTGGGCGCATATCTGGTGTGAGACCTGTGGATTTGGAGCGGTTCGTGCTTTGTGGGGTTGTGCCGCGGCACGCACTTAGGCCAAAGGCGCCCAGAGTAAGGGCGAAAGTTCGTCTGGTAATCGTCATAATACTGCCCGTTCAAATTACTTTGTTTTACGAAACAGTAACGCATTGTTGCGCAGGCGCAAACAACCACCTTCAGACTTGCGTCTCGGGCACATCTCCGCGCATCAAACCTGCGAAATCAAAAATCTTTGGGTCGAGCAGGTGCGATGGGCGCGCATTGGTTAAGGCGCGGAACATGACTTGGCGACGACCAGGATTGTTGGCTTCCCATCCGTCAAGGATTTGTTTCACTTGCTGGCGCTGCAATCCATCCTGAGAGCCGCAAAGATCACAAGGGATAATCGGATAATTCATCGCGCTCGCGAATTTCTCGCAATCAACTTCGGCCACATGAGCGAGGGGGCGGTACACGAACAAATCGCCCTCTTCATTTAGCAATTTGGGTGGCATCGTCGCAAGGCGCCCCCCGTGAAAGAGGTTCATAAAGAAGGTTTCCAAAATATCATCGCGGTGATGACCAAGCACGACGGCGGTGCAGCCCTCCTCGCGGGCCACGCGGTAGAGATTGCCGCGACGCAAACGCGAACACAGCGCGCAAAAGGTGCGACCTGCTGGGATCTTATCCATGACGATTGAATAAGTGTCTTGGTACTCAATGCGATGTGGTACGCCCATTTTTTCAAGAAACTCGGGCAGCACGGTCGCTGGAAATCCGGGTTGACCTTGATCCAGATTGCACGCGAGCAACTCTACAGGCAAAAGCCCGCGCCATTTGAGTTCAATCAGAATCGCAAGCAACGTATAGCTGTCTTTGCCACCGGACATGCAGACCAACCATTTGCCCCCCGGTTCGATCATGCCGTATTGCTCAATCGCTTCACGCGTGTAGCGCACCAGACGTTTGCGTAGCTTTTTGAATTCTGTGGTGCTCGGCGCACCAGAAAAAAGCGGGTGAATGTCGTCGTGATTATCTAACATGCGCTGGATATGGCATTTTGAAGGGGGTGTGGGAAGGGCGTTTTCAATTGAGCTGAGCAGGGTCGGCACCGCCAAAATGTCAAAATTTTTTAGTGTCCTTGGACTTAATGTGAATGCACACTTTTAAAGTGTATTAACGTTGAAAGGCTCACCCTTTTTAGAGATTTTTTCGCATTTTTGGAGATATCTTGATATGTATTACGTTTTTGTGTCACGTGGTAAATTGGATGATGGTTTTTCAAATGAGCCCGCGGCGAGCCATTTTTTTTGAGTTACCTAGTTCTGCGAATGATATGAAATACGCGCATCGCATTTCGAAAAGCAAATGGACCAAAGCAATCTTGAAAGAAAAGATGGGCGAGACAAGCAATCCTTCGACTGAAGGAGATATTGTTTTTTACTTGCACGGATTCAATAATTCGCAAGCCACAGTTCTAAAGAGGCATTGCAAAATCAAGAAGGGTTTAGAAAAGCAAGGGTTTGACGGTGCTGTTGTGAGTTTTGACTGGCCAAGTGCGGATTCTGCGCTGAACTACCTAGAAGATCGTGAGGATGCCAAGCTTTCAGCATTTCGCCTTGTGCGGGATGGCATTGAAACGTTTTCTACTTTTCAGCAACCTGATTGTCATATTGATCTTCATGTACTGGCCCATTCTATGGGGTTCTACGTTGTGGGCGAAGCATTTGACGACGCGGATGATCGTGCGAGGATAGCCGATTGCAGTTGGGCAGTCAGTCAAGTCATGCTGATGGCGGCGAATCTTCCGGTAGATAGCCTGTCGAAAGGCAATCCAAAATCGTTGTCGCTCGATCGTCATTGCGCGCGATTGACGAATTATTCCAATCCATTGGAGGATGTTCTTTCGATCTCTTTGGTAAAGCGTTTAGCTGTGGCTACACGCGCGGGACGGACTGGTATGGAGGCACCTGAACATCCAAAGGGTGTTGATATCTATTGTGGTAATCGATTTCGCGATGGAAAGCATGGAAGCAGCATTAGGGCGGGTCACACTTGGTATTTTGATGATCCAGTAGTTATGGAAGATATCTATCATACGATTTGTGGGCGTTTGGATCGACATGAAATTCCGACACGCGCTTTTACGGACAGGGGTAATCTTGGCTTAAAATAGGTCACTTGGAAAAGTGTGTTCGGGGATTAATCGGGTACGTTATCTATGCCCGAACTGCCCCATGGGTGACAGCGCCCAATGCGGCGCGCGGCCAGCCAACTGCCTTTGATTGCGCCGTGTTTCTCTAGCGCTTCCATCGCGTAGGCTGAGCACGAGGGGTGATAGCGGCAATTGAAACCGACCCAGGGTGAGAAGACCAATCGATAGGCGCGCACGGGCAGGGCGATGATATGTGCAAGCGGACTCATTTTGAGGCGTGGAGTTTTTTGAGGGCATAGCGCAGATCACCGACAAGCAAATCGAAAGGCCGGTTGGCTGTTGCTTCGGCGCGGCCGATCAGAACGTAATCGCACCCTTTTACGCCATGAAGGGGTAATACGACACGCGCTGCTTCGCGCAGACGACGTTTGGCACGATTGCGCGCAACGGCGTTGCCAACCTTCTTGGAGCAAGTGAAGCCAACACCGACATTTGGATCTTCATCGTGACGGTCTCGCATTTGCACCATCATTGACGTCGTGCCCTGACGACGCGCGCGGGCTGCATGCAAAAACGCGCTACGCTTTTTGAGAACGGCAAGGCTCAAAGAAACCGCCGGAGGCGTGTTCCCGTCAGCGCAATGCGCGTCAGAGGCCTCCGGCGGTGTCAAAGTCATAAACCTAAAATGCGGACGCTTACGCGCTCAGCTCTTTACGGCCCTTTGCGCGGCGCGCGTTCAGGATCTTGCGACCTGCTTTTGTGGCCATGCGTGCGCGAAAGCCGTGGCGGTTCTTGCGAACGCGATTAGATGGTTGAAAGGTGCGTTTCATCGCTCCGTCTCCGTATAAAGTAGGGCAGCCGCGCAGAATCGCCGAGGCCCAAGTATCTTGAAGCCCGTTCAATAGAGGGGCGTGGGGGATAAGTCAAACCAAAGTGGCACGTTTTTCTGCAACAATTGGTCTGTTCTTGTGTGGGTGAATGTTACAGTTCTCATGCAAAGTCCAGCTTTGTTCACTGCAATTGTTACTCGTGATCAAGCAGGCGTGATTAGGCTTACGCAAACCACATCAAATCAGCATGTTGCACTCAGACAAGCGAAACTGATTTGATCCGAAAGAGAAAGTTGAGCGACATGACACAGACTCCAGAGAGCCAACCTAAATCCAGGTCTGGATTGGCCAGAATGCTCCCAATGCTGGTGATCCTTATGGTTGCTGTGATTGGCGCTTTTACGTTAAAAGACTATCTCAGCTTTGATGCGCTGCGCGACAATCGTGAGGCTTTAATCGCCTTTCGTGACAGTAACAATCTTATCGCGGCATTTGGTTTTTTAGCGGTTTATGTCGCAATCGTCGGCTTCTCGCTTCCGGGTGCCACAATCGCTACACTTACGGGTGGCTTTTTGTTTGGCACCGCGTTTGGCACCTTCTTTAACGTCACAGGGGCCGCGCTAGGTGCGACGCTGATATTTCTCGCGGCGCGCTACGGGTTTGGTGAAAAGCTGGGGGCGAAACTGGAAAGCAGCGAAGGGGCTGTGAGGAAGATTAAAGACGGGATCGACGAAAATCAGTGGTCGATGCTCTTTATCATTCGCCTTGTGCCAGCGGTACCTTTCTTCATCGCCAACCTGATCCCGGCGTTTCTTGAAGTACCGCTGCATCGCTATGTGATCTCGACCTTCCTTGGGATTATCCCTGGCACGCTGGTCTTCACCTCCGTGGGTGCTGGTCTTGGCGAAGTGTTTGCTTCGGGTGAGACGCCAAACTTCGGGATCATCTTTGAGCCACATATCCTCTTCCCAATTCTTGGCCTTAGCGCTTTGTCGCTGCTGCCCATCCTCGTGAAAGCCGTCACCGGCAAAAAGGGCATCTAATCATGGAAACGGTCAAAACAGATATTCTGGTGATTGGCGCAGGCTCTGGTGGTCTGTCCGTTGCGGCAGGTGCAGTTCAAATGGGCGCAAGCGTGGTTCTGCTTGAGGGTCACAAGATGGGGGGCGATTGCTTGAACTTCGGTTGTGTCCCGTCCAAAGCGCTGATCGCCTCGGGCAAAGCAGCCTACGGACAAGCGCATGCCTCCGCTTACGGTGTCGCGGATGTGACGCCAAAGGTGGATTACGCGGCTGCTAAGGATCACGTGGCAAGTGTCATCGCGCAGATCGAACCTATGGACAGCCAAGAGCGTTTTGAAGGCTTGGGCGTGCGGGTGATCCGTGAGTACGGCAAGTTTGTCTCACCGACTGAGGTTGAAGCGGGCGAATACCGCATCAAAGCGCGTCGTGTTGTGATTTCCACAGGCTCTTCGCCATTCGTGCCGCCCATTCCAGGTCTGGAGAGCGTGCCTTACGAGACGAATGAGACCTTATTCGAGTTGCGCGAACAGCCAGAGCATTTGCTGGTTATCGGCGGTGGCCCAATCGGTATGGAAATGGCGCAAGCGCATTTGCGGATGGGCTCTAAAGTGACCGTCATTGAAGGCGCGAAAGCGCTGGGCAAAGATGATACTGAGATGGCGGGGATTGTGCTCGATAACCTGCGTTCTGAGGGGCTTGTCATCGAAGAAGACGCCCTAGCCGGTGAGATCAAAGGCACGGCAGGTGCGATTGAAGTGCACGCTAAGGACGGCCGCGTGTTCAAGGGTACGCATCTGTTGATGGCCGTTGGGCGCAAGCCCAATATGGACAAGCTGAACTTAGAGGCCGCTGGCATTGAGACGTATCGCACAGGCATTGTTGTCGATGACAGTTTGAAGACGACGAACAAAAAGGTCTACGCGATTGGCGATGTGGCGGGTGGTCTGCAATTTACCCATGTGGCAGGTTATCAGGCTGGTGTGATTATCCGCTCCGCTCTGTTTGGATTGCCAGCCAAGCAAAGCACCAAACATATTCCTTGGGCGACTTATACGGACCCTGAATTGTCCCAAATCGGTTTGACCGAGGCACAAGCGCGCGAGGAACATGTTGATAAACTGGAAGTCGTGCGTTTCGATATTCATCACAACGACCGTTTGATCGCAGAGCGCAAGGCCTCTGGATTGATTAAAGTGATGGTTGTGAAGGGCCGCCCTGTGGGTGTCTCGATTGCTGGGCCGCAAGCGGGTGAGTTGATAGGCATGTGGTCGCTTGCGATTGCGAACAAGCTCAAAATGAGCCAAATTTCGGCAATGGTTGCGCCTTATCCATCTGTGTTTGACGTGAACAAGCGCGCGGCGGGGACCTATTTCATACCGCGTCTGTTTGAGAATGACACGGTCAAGAAAGTGGTGCGCCTTGTGCAGCGCTGGCTGCCATGATTGGGTGAGTGCGTGAGTTGCAAGTGCAAGATGAAGCGAGTGGTTGAATGTTGAACTCACTATCTGGGCGATTTTTGATCCTGACCACCGTGTTTGTGATGTTGGCGGAGATGTTGATCTTCTTCCCTTCCGTGGCTCGGTTTCGTGAAGATTTTCTATTGTCCCGATTGGAGCGCTCACAGATTGCATCGCTCGCGCTCTTGGCTGACGACATGATTGATGCGGATTTGGAGGAAGAGCTACTTCTGAATGCGGAAGTCTATAACGTTGTTCTGCGTCGCGATGCGGTCCGACAATTGGTTCTAACCTCGCCCATGCCGCGCCCGATAGACGATACGTTTGATCTGCGCGATCCGAGGGCCATGGTCTTGATCAAGGATGCGGTGGCGCGTTTGCTAAGCGCGGAGCCTCAGGTCATCCGCATCATTGGCGCGCCTGTGCGCGAAGCGGGGCTGCTCATCGAAGTCACCATGCCTACGGAAAGTTTGCGCGCCGCGATGCTAGATTACGGGTTGCGCATTCTTGTGCTGTCTGCGGTCATCTCGATCTTCACGGCCGGCTTATTATTTCTTGCGGTGCGCTTTTTGCTTGTGCGCCCCATTCGCGGTGTTGTGGACCACATGCAGCGATACGCGGCGGCCCCTGAAGATGCGCGCCAGATCATTGAACCTAGCGCTGGTGTGACGGAGTTGCGCGAGGCCGAGGATGCTTTGCAATTGATGCAGATAGAATTGACTCAAGCATTGAAGCAGAAAGAGCGGCTTGCGCAACTAGGTGGGGCAGTCGCGCGAGTTAGCCATGACCTGCGAAATATTCTGACCTCTGCGCAACTGTTCACAGACCGCATCGAGATGAGCGAAGATCCCGTCGTTCAGCGCATGGCGCCGAAGCTGGTGAATTCGATCACGCGTGCGGTTAATCTTTGTGAGACGACTTTGGCTTTTGGAAAAGCGGAGGAACCCGCGCCGCGTCTTTCCCGTTTCCCGTTAAGTGAAATAGTCAACGATGTCATCGCGTCGGAGAGGCTGGCCGTTGGGGAACATGATCTAAGCTTTGCCGAAGACGTGCCGGCTGGGCTTTCCATTCGCGCAGATCTTGAGCAACTGTACCGCGTCATGTCCAATCTTGTGTGCAATGCGCGGCAAGCGATTATCACAACGGGAAAGTCGGGTGAAATCTCGGTGTGCGCGGATGAAAGCGATCAAGAATGGCTCATTCGTGTGCATGACACAGGTCCTGGTTTGCCCAAAAAAGCGCTCGCGCATTTGTTCACCCCGTTTCAAGGTGGCGCGCGCAAAGGGGGGACCGGATTGGGTCTTGCTATTGCGGCGGAACTTATCCGTGGGCATGGGGGAGTGCTGGAATTAACGCACTCCACAGAGGCTGGGACCTGCTTTGAGATACGCTTGCCCAAAGGCGATGTCGCTGTTTGAATATTCGCGTAAGTCTGGTACTTTTTGCGCTTGCAACGCTTTCGTACCTCGTCTAATCAGCGCCTAACGGACCGATAGCTCAGCTGGATAGAGTACCTGACTACGAATCAGGGGGTCGGGGGTTCGAATCCTCCTCGGTCCGCCATTTCTTAAAATTTATGCATTTCAAGCCTACATGTTTCAGGCTGGGCAGATGTGCAGTTTACAGGACCAGGTTTTCTTTGACATTCTAACCGCTTGCCCTTGCGCTTTTGAGGATTCGACGCACATTAGACGAAATCAAAATCTTCGAACTAGGAGTCCGCGTGTCCCTCTTCTTTATCGTCGCTTTGCCATTCTTTGGTGCACTTTTGCCAGGTTTGATGAATTCCGCTGGTCGGGCCGCGACGGCCGGTGTCACATTTACTGTCACTTTAGCCGCATTCGTGGGCCTTTTGACCAACCTGCCAAGTGTTATCGCGGGTGAGGTCGTCATGGCGCGTGTCGATTGGATGCCGCTTTTGGGGCTGAATTTCACGCTCATGCTCGACGCGCTCGGCTTCTTTTTTGCGCTTTTGATACTGGGCATCGGACTTTTGATTATAGCCTATGCGCGTCACTACCTAAGCCGTGACGATAATATGGGGCAGTTCTTTACCTATTTACTGCTATTCCAGGGTGCGATGGTGGGTATTGTCCTAAGCGATAACATTCTGCTTTTGCTGGTCTTTTGGGAACTAACTTCGCTGTCGTCTTTCTTACTGATCGGCTATTGGAAGCATTTGCCGGAAGGTCGTCAGGGCGCGCGTATGGCGCTAACTGTGACAGGCATGGGCGGACTGGCGATGATTGGCGGCATGCTTATGCTGGGTCAGGTCGTAGGTAGCTATGATCTTAGCGTGATCTTACAAAATCGTGATCCGATCCAAGCGGATCCGCTCTATGTTCCTGCGCTCATTCTCATTCTGCTTGGTTGCTTTACGAAGTCTGCACAATTCCCATTCCATTTTTGGCTACCGCACGCGATGGCGGCACCGACGCCAGTTTCCGCCTATCTGCACTCGGCCACGATGGTGAAGGCGGGCATCTTTTTGATGGCGCGCATGTGGCCTGTGCTTTCGGGCACGCCGGAGTGGTTCATGATCGTCACGACTGCTGGCTTGGTCACGATGGTTTTGGGTGCAGTGATCGCGCTGTTCAAGCATGATCTAAAGGCGCTTCTGGCCTTTTCCACGGTCAGTCATTTGGGGCTGATCACGATGCTTTTGGGCACGGGCACCGCGTTCGGCGCAATGGCGGCTATGTTCCACATTTTAAACCATGCGACGTTCAAGGCAGCCTTGTTCATGTCCGCGGGGATCATCGATCACGAGGCGCATACGCGCGACATTCGTCTGCTTGGAGGTTTGCGCAAACTGATGCCTGTGACCTTCGTTATTGCGACATTGGCTGCGCTGTCTATGGCGGGTATTCCGCTGCTCAACGGTTTCTTGTCGAAAGAAATGATGCTTGAAGAAGCGAACCACACGGTTCTTTTCAACACGCCCTGGTTAGTGCCTGTGTTGGCGACTGTCGGATCGCTATTTTCTGCGGCCTATTGCTTCCGCTTGATCGGGCACGTCTTCCTTGGACCTGTGCGGGACGACTATCCAGCAAAGCCGCATGATCCGAATGCGGGTCTTTGGCTGCCGCCTGCGATTTTGGTTGTGTTGGTCGTCGTGATTGGTATCGCGCCGTTCATCGCGGAGCCCTTTGTGAAGATGGTAATCACCTCCGTTTTGGGCGACACCGCGAGCTTGCCGAAGGCGCATTTCAAGATTTGGCACGGACTTGTACCCGCCTTGTTCATGTCCATCGCTGCGGTTGTTGGTGGTTTGTTGATGCTATCCATCTTCAAGCCATCCTTGCGCCTTTGGGACGCCGCGCCCCGCCCCGAAGCAAAGCCCATCTTTGAAGCGATTGTGGAAAGCGCGGCCAGCTTGGCGCGTGCCGTGATCCTGCCGCTGCACAATGGTGCATTTTCGCGCTATGCGGCGATTGGATCGATCACAATTGTCGCTGCAGGGTATCATGCGTGGAGCACGGGTGCGATCAGTGCGCCGACCTATGAAATGCAACCCGCGGGAATTGTTTCCTTCGCAGGATGGTTGATGTTGGTGGCCGCGACACTTGGCATGGTGATAATGCATCGCAACCGTCTTCTGTCACTCATTCTGATTGGTATCGTGGGCCTGATGGTTTCTATAGGGTTTGTCTATTTCAGTGCGCCAGACCTGGCGATGACACAGTTCACCGTCGAAGTCGTCACGATCATCTTGTTGCTTTTGGCGCTCAACTTTTTGCCTAACAAGACGCCTATCGAGAGCAGTGTCTTGCGGCGCGTGCGCGACACGGGTGTGGCGATTATCGGCGGTATTGCAGCCTTTGGGTTGTCGTATCACTATATGTTGCGCGACGCTGTAAGCGCGCCGATCTCTGAATTCCACCTCGCCAATTCCTACAAAGGTGGCGGCGGCACGAATGTGGTCAACGTGATCCTCGTTGATTTCCGTGGCTTTGATACCTATGGCGAAATTATCGTGTTGAGTATTGCTGCGTTGTTGATTTTTGCTTTGACTGAGACATTGCTGGGTGGACCCGTGCGGGCGCGTTTGGTGAACCGTAAACCTGACCAATTAAGAGCAGGCAACACGCATCCAATGATGATGGTTGTTCTGACACGTGGTATCATGCCTGTGGTTCTGATGGTCGGTTTCTACATCTTCCTGCGCGGACATAATGAGCCCGGTGGTGGATTCATTGCGGGTCTTATCGTGTCCATCGCCGTCGTGATGCAATATATGGCGAGCGGATTTGGCTGGGCCTCTGCGCGTCTGCGCTACCCGTATCACGGGGTAATCGGTGCGGGTGTCTTGATCGCGGGTCTGATTGGTATCGGATCGTGGTTTGTTGGCAAACCTTTCCTCACATCGGATTTCACCTACGTGCGCATTCCGCCGTTTGAGAAGTTCGAACTGGCAACGGCAGCCCTGTTCGACTTGGGTGTATTCCTTGCAGTCGTTGGTGCTGTGATGTTGTCGCTTGAAAGTATCTCGCGCATCGCGCGACAGGCGGGGCCCGATAACAGCGAACATGCAATGGATATTGATCCATCCCGCGATGATCCGGCGCGTGCGCTGGATGCGTCAGCGAAGGAGGCCGTGTAATGGAATTACTCGTAGCATCCGCAATTGGCGTCCTTACGGCGGGGGGTATTTATCTGACCTTACGCCTGCGCACCTTCCCTGTGATTTTGGGTATCTCGCTTTTGACCTATGCGGTGAATGTCTTTTTGTTCACATCCGGCCGCTTGACCGTCGGCGCAGCTCCGATCCTCCAAGACGGGATTGATGCCTATGCAGACCCGCTGCCACAGGCCTTGGTTCTGACAGCAATCGTGATTTCATTTGGCATGACCGCGGTGGTGGTGATGATCGGCCTAGGCGCGTTCCTTGGATCTGATGATGATCATGTTGATGATCTGCCTGGAGAGCAATCACAAACAGATGAGAGCGCATCGGAGGGCACATCATGACCCATTGGATCGTCGCTCCGATTATTCTGCCCGCATTGGTCGCGCCTTTTATCGTGCTGGCCGCGCGCTATCACATTGGCATTCAGCGCGTATTATCTGTTGCGGGCGTTGTCGCTTTGATCGCTGTCGCTGCAAGCCTTGCTTGGCAGGCCGCTGACGGTAAGACTACGCTGTATCAGATGGGTGATTGGGCCGCGCCGTTCGGCATCGTGCTGGTCGCGGATCGCCTGTCGACGATGATGGTTTTGTTGACCTCTGTACTGGCTTTGTTTGTTTTGCTCTATGCTATTGGATCAGGTTGGGACGATCGGGGGCGGCATTTCCATGCGCTGTTCCAGTTCCAGCTAATGGGCATTATGGGCGCTTTCCTGACAGGCGATTTGTTCAACCTTTTCGTCTTTTTCGAAGTCCTGCTGATCGCGTCATACGGATTGATGATCCATGCGGGCGGCAATGCGCGGCTGAAGGCGGGCGTGCAATATGTGCTCTTCAACCTCATTGGATCGACCTTGTTCCTCTTCGCGCTTGGCTCTCTCTATGCTGAGACTGGTACGCTGAACATGGCGGACCTGGCACAGCGCGTGGCATTGATCGGGCCTGAAGAAACGGTTGGCATCCGTGTCGCGGCAGTTCTTCTGTTGCTGGTCTTTGCCATCAAAGCAGCTCTTGTGCCACTGCATTTCTGGCTGCCGTCCAGCTATTCGGAGGCACCCGCACCGGTCGCCGCCCTCTTTGCGATCATGACCAAAGTTGGTGCCTATGCCATCATTCGTGTTTACACGATGGTCTTCCCACCAGAGTTGGAATCTACAGCAGGCTTGTTCGATGTCTGGCTTTTGCCGGCGGCTCTGGTGTCGCTTGCGCTTGGGATAATGGGCGTGTTGGCCGTGAAGAAGTTGGATCGTTTGGTTGCGTTCTCCGTTATCGGATCAATGGGCATGGTGATGATTTCGATCTCCCTGTTCACGCCGGAAGGGATCGCGGCTGCCCTCTACTATATTGTGCACTCGACCTTGGCGGGGGCTACGCTGTTCTTGATCTCGGATCTTGTCCGAACTGGTCGCGCCAATCTTGACCTGACACCGCAACCCGTTATTGCGGGTAATGCGTTGACAGCGGGTTTGTATTTTGCGGCGGCCATTGCAATGGCAGGCCTACCGCCTTTTTCAGGGTTTCTTGGCAAATTACTGGTGTTGGACGCCGCCTATGACAGTGCATTGATGATCTGGATTTGGGCGATTGTGTTGTCTTCTGGCTTGATCAGCATTTTTGGGTTTGCGCGCGCGGGCAGCATTCTGTTCTGGAAAGCGCATAGTGTTGAAACTGATGAAGACAGGGGCTTGGGCGTGCGACCTGCTGCTTTGTCGTATGTGGCTGTTGGTGGTCTCATCACGCTCTTAGCGGCGCATACGATTTTTGCGGGGCAGGTCCACGGCTACACTACGAAAATGGCTGCTCAGCTCTTTTCGCCGGAGCCTTATATTTCCCAAGTTCTTGAGACACCTGGCAAGCTGAGCAAGCCAAAAGAGGGGGATCACTAAGATGACACGCGCTTATAATTGGCTTGTCCCACACCCGTTTCTAACGCTTTTGCTAACTGTCGTTTGGGTGCTTTTGCAGAACGAATTCTCTGCGGGCATGGCTGTGTTCGGCCTGATCCTTGGTATTGTCATTCCGCGTATGACTGCAATCTGGTGGCCTGATCGCCCTCAGGGCTTTCGCCTTGGCAAAATGCTCAGCTATTGCGTTCTGGTGATGTGGGACATTGTTGTTGCGAACATCCAAGTGGCTTGGATCGTGCTGACAGTTCCTAACTCCAAACTGAAACCAGCATGGATAGTGATCCCGCTTGATCTGGTGCAACCCGAAGCAATCACGATGCTCGCGGGCACCATTACGCTGACGCCCGGCACTGTGTCGGCGGATTTGTCAGATCAGGGTCATAGCCTCCTAGTTCATGTGCTTCACACAGATGATCAGCAATCCGTTGTGGACGAAATCAAGACTCGCTATGAAGACCGCCTAAAGGGGATTTTCCAATGAGCGCTGCAACAGAGCTGATGAACTTCGCGATCATCGTCGCGTTTGTAACGTTGGGATTTGGCCAGATCCTGTCCATGGTGCGCTTGGTGCTCGGCCCAACTTCGGGCGATCGCATTTTGGCGTTGGATACGATGGTGATAAATGCGCTGGGCTTGGTAGTGATGCTGGGCATTTATCAAGGCGCGCAGATCTATTTTGAGGTTTCTTTGATGATCGCCATGCTTGGATTTGTGTCAACGGTCGCGCTGGCGCGCTTTATGCTACGGGGGGATATCATCGAATGAGCATGGAGATTTTGGGAACCTACGCTGTCGCCATTTTCCTGTTGATCGGGTCCGGATTTGCCGCTGTTGCGGTGATTGGCCTGTTGAAATTTAACGATCCGATGACGCGCCTTCATGCGCCGACGAAAGTTGGGACCATCGGCATTGGCGCGCTTTTGCTGGCCTCTATTGGGCACTCGATGTTGCTTGGTGAAACCTCGATGCATGAATTGCTGATCATGGGCTTTCTCTTTGTGACAGCCCCGATTTCTGCCAATTTCCTCGCAAAGGTCAATATTCATCTCGGCGTGTGCGAAACTCCTCCAGCGCCGCAACGAGATGATACATGGGCAACGTTGAAACGGCCCGAAGAAGACATTGAAACACCCAAAGATTTGAGCGCTGACTAAGTCCGCGTCTTTTTGAACATAGGACGGCCAATCATGACGAACCCGAAACGCATCGTTCTCTCAAGTGATCATTCTGCGATAGAGCTACGCCAAACGATTGCTCAACATATTGCAGAGCAAGGCTGGGACGTGCTCGACATCGGTCCGACCACCACCGAAAGCACGCATTATCCGACCCACGGACAAGCCGCGGCAGAACGTGTGGTGTCGGGCGAGTGTGCCTTGGGCATCATCCTATGTGGCACGGGGCAAGGCATCATGATGGCCGCGAACAAGGTCAAAGGTATCCGCTGTGGCGTGTGTTCCGATACGTTTTCTGCGCAGATGATCCGAGCGCATAATGACGCGAATATCCTCTCCTTGGGTGCACGTGTCTTGGGGGCAGGCCTCGCGCTGGAGATTGTTGACGCTTTCCTCTCCACAGAGTTTGAGGGTGGCCGACACGCAACCCGTGTCGACATGATCGAGCCTGCGTAAAGGCATCGCGATGAAAGCCTTGGTCCTCTTCGCGATAGCCGCCTTTTCAGCGTTCCCTGCTATTGCGCAAGATCTGCCGCAGCCCTTGCAAGATAACGATTTCATTGCAGTGAACTTGGACGAGGCAAAGCTCGGGCAATTGCTGTTTTACGACCCGATCTTGTCGGGCAACAAAGAAACCGCCTGTGCGACCTGTCATCATCCAGCGTTTGGCACGTCTGACGGCGTGTCCTTGTCGTTTGGTGATGGTGGTATAGGGCTAGGCCCAAAGCGGATCCCAGACCCAAAAAATATGCCGGAAGAGCGTATTCCGCGAAATTCCCCGGTTTTGTTTAATCTGGGCGCACATGAATTTACGGTACTGTTTCATGATGGTCGCCTTGAAGCTGATCCGTCGACCCCCTCAGGTATTCGCACGCCGATGGGCGATGATATGTTGGCTGGCTTTACCTCGATTCTCTCTGCGCAAACGATGTTTCCCGTGCTCAGCCGTGATGAAATGGCGGGGTCTTTCAAAGAGAACGAGATTGGCCGTCTTATTCGTCAAGGTATCATAACGGGTGAGGGTGGTGCATGGGATGTGCTGTCCATGCGGGTGGCGGAGATTCCTGAATACGTGGATCAATTCCGCGCTCTTTACCCGCATATCACGGACCCTGAGGACATTGCATTCACCGATATTTCCAATGCAATCGCTGCCTTTGTTGCCCATGAATGGCGCTCTGACACTGCGTCCTTTGATGCGCATCTGAGCGGCGAGACCTTGTTCCAAGGCAAGGAACGCGCAGGACTTGAGATTTTTTATGGCGATGCAGGCTGTGCAAGCTGTCACGTGGGCGCGTTCCTGACGGATCACAAGTTTCACGCGATGGGCGCGCCGCAAATTGGCCCGGGAAAATCCGCAACCTTTGAGGATCATCATCGTGATGATGGACGCTTTCGTGTGACGGGGCTTGAGGCGGATCGCTACGCCTTTCGCACGCCGTCCCTGCGTAACATCGCATTGAGTGCGCCTTATGGGCATGCAGGGGCGTACGCGGAGTTGGAAGATTTCATCAGAGCACATGCGGATCCTGTCAAAGGGCTGACGGAGTATGATCGCACGCAAGCGGTTTTGCCGGACTATGATAGCGCTGATTTCAAGGTTATGGATGATCCCGAGCAGGTACGTGCAATTTCCGAGGCGGTGTCTCACGCGCGTGTTGTTTTGGAAGAGAGCGAGATCGCCGCACTTGTCGCATTCTTGCAAACGATGACCGATCCCGTCAGCATCGCGGGCCGTTTAGGTGTACCGACGAGTGTGCCCAGTGGCCTAACCGTGCCAAACCCTGACTAGGGTTTCGTGATCACGTGTCGCTGACCCGACTTTAAATATGTTGTCGTTTGTGATCCATCCGGCCAGTCTACAGTGACCCTTGCAGTGTCTGCGGCACTAAGGCCAAAGTGACGGGGCAACATTTGCCCGCCTGCGTGACCACCGCCAATAACATGTTGTATCGACTGTTTTGCCCCGCCAGCCTCCACTGAAATGACCGATCCAATCGCATCGCGATTGGGACCAGTCTGCGCTAGCGTGATCGCAATCCACTGACCAGCGCTTTCAGTCACATTGCGGTAAAGCTCCAGCGGGGCGCGCCTGTTGGAGACCACAAGATCCAAGCGCCCGTCGAGATCAAAATCCGCAAGTGCAGCCCCGCGGGAGCGATCCATACTCGCCACGCCAACGTAGTGTGAGATTTCGGTGAACGTGCCGTCTGCGTTTTGACGCAACAGCGTATTCGGGTCGCGCATCGCCATTCCGGGCATCTGGTCCACGTTGCCTTTGGCAATGAAAAGATCGGGCCGCCGGTCGTTATCCACATCGCCAAATTCCGCATGCCAGCCCGTGGATGCGCGACCTTCGTCGCCAATGTGGGGGCGTTGAGCATAGGTGCCTTGGCTAAAAGGCGCCGCTTTATACCCGCCACCAGGAATTGCAAATTGCAAAAGCTGGTCACCCATAGAGGTTAGCATGACATCATCAAAACCATCCGCGTTTAGGTCACGGCTTGCAATGCCCATGCCCCAGAGGGAGACGTTTCTCCAACCGTCAGCTTCATCAAGAAAGCGTTGATCTTGGATATCCCACATTTGTTCATATCCGCCGGACACATAATAGTGTCGATCATTGGAGATGCGCAGCGTGTCGCGTCCGCGAGAGTCCTTGGCAGCAAGCATCGACAGGGTGCAAAATCCGGGCACCAGGATTTCCGCACTATATCCATCAGGGCCGGGTCGCAGGATGACGTTGTCGTCGCAGGCCTCAAACGGGCCGTCGGGATCATCGCGGTCAACGTAATTGCCGATTGCAAGGGTGGGGCGGTCTTCGTTATTTTCCCACCATGCGGTGAATGCGGTGCTCCATGCGGATGATTGGGGCAAGCCGAATAATGCGCTTGCGTCGGTGAAGGCGCAATCAGGCCCGCCTTTGAGAATGCGGTTCTCACCTGCGCGCAGCACAAACAGATCAAGCCATCCATCCGCGTCCAGATCGATAGGGTAGGCACCTGTCACGCCCAGTAACCCTGGAATGTCGACGGCTTCAAAATTGAACGCCCCGAGGTTGCGCATCAATCGCGCAGGGTTTGCGCCGCCTGCTGCGAAGATGTCGGGATGCTCGTCGTTGTTGCAATCAAAGACCGCGAGACCACCGCCGACGAAATGCTCCCAGCCGCCTGCATAGATGTGCTGAGGAAAGTGCGAAGACAGGTTTTCAAATGCTATTTCAGCCTCTGCTGCTTGCAAATTGGCAGGCAAAGCAAAGCCAAGCGCCATGATCGGCAAGACCTTGATCACGTTTGAGTACCCAATCCGCCGATCAGGCGATCTGTCAACGCGACAAGGGCGGGAACCGTTGCGCCGCGGGCCCAAACGACGTCATCCCATGTGTGCGCCTCGATCTGGCAAGGCTGGCGGGAATTGGAAAGGGTGAGTTTCTGCATCTCGGCAAGAACCTCATCCGAATGGAAATAGTCAAACCGCATCCGGTCCCCCGATATGATAATCAGCGGCGGGTCGAACAGTTGCACAACATTGGACAATCCAACCGACAGATAACGCCCCGCGCGGCGAAAGATCGTCTCAGCAGCCTCGTGACCGGATTTGGCTTTCTCAAACAAAAGATCGAGCAGTTCTTCGTTGTCTTTTTGCGTTGTATCCTCGTGATCCAGCGCTGTTCCTGCCTCGCGGGTCAATGCGTAGTCCCCGAGATAGGCTTCCAAACAGCCACGTTGGCCACATCTGCACAGTGCGCCATCAAGTTGCACTTTGGTATGCCCCAGCTCTAAGCCGACACCATGGGTGCCACGATAAAGTCTGTTGTTCAGAACCAACCCCATGCCGACGCCATTTTCAATCGTGACAACCGCAAAGTCGGTTTTGTCACGACCCACACCAAACCAAAGTTCGGCGAGGGTGAGCATATTGGTATCATTGTCGAGAAACAGGGGTGCATTGAATTTCGTCGCGAAGGAAGAGGCGAGATCCACATTGGTGTCCTGCAAAAGGGAGCACCAGCGGATCCGGCCACTCGCTTGATCGACAATGCCAGGAATGCCGACGCCAACCGCTGCGATATCTTGCTCTGACATGCCGGCCGCTTTGATCACGCGATGACAGAGCGCGATGATTTGCTCTATAAGAACGTCTTCGCTGCTGCGTTTGTTTTTTGTGGGCAAGATGGCAGTGGCCAGTACGTTTCCTGCGAAATCACAGAGAACTGCACTGTGCTGTTTGAATGAAAGCTTGATGCCAATCACGTAGCTCGAGTCGGGCACAACTTCCAAAGCAACTCGCGGGCGGCCGCGCCCGTGTTCGCGATCCGGCTCATCCACCTCGCGCAAGAAACCTGAGGCTATAAGGTCGGCTGTCAGGCTCGTTGTGCTGGCCCCGCTTATGTTCAACTCGCGCGTAATATCAGCCCGTGCAGCGTGCCCAGAGGAACGTACATACTCAAAAACCTGCTGGCGCAGCGCGGGTAAGCGCGCTGAGTCGCCTGCAAGGAGCGGCCCGCAACCAGATTTCGTTCTTATGTTGGAGCTATAGTTCACTGAGTAAATTAAAACCTTTGTTCTGGAGTGGTTGGACGACCCTATACTCCCTAATTTCCAGCGAAAAGCAAACTATTTTGAATAACTCGCAACTTTCATCAGTTTTTTATTTCGCAAATTGAAATTAATCGCTACACCAGATCTACTATTCGAGTCACGTGACTCGCCCTTGGCTGTGGTTGGGGGGTTCTTTGGGAGGAAAACAATGAAGAAGTTTATTTTCGCGGCATCCATTGCTGCAGCAAGCTTGGCGTCCGCGGCATTCGCAGACGGCCATGGTGTTACGGTTGGCGTAAGCTGGTCCAACTTTCAGGAAGAGCGTTGGAAAACTGACGAAGCGGCGATCAAAGGTGCTTTGGAAGCGGCTGGCGCGAAGTACATTTCCGCTGACGCGCAGTCCTCTGCGGCTAAGCAGCTGACAGATATCGAAGCACTGATCGCTCAAGGCGCAGATGCTTTGATCATTCTTGCGCAAGACAAAGACGCGATCGGACCTGCACTTGATGCGGCTGAGGCGGAAGGCGTGCCAATGATCGGATACGACCGTTTGATCGAAGATCAGCGTACATTCTACCTTACGTTCGACAACAAAGGCGTTGGCCGTATCATCGCACAGTCCGTGACAGCAGCGCAGCCTGACGGCAACTTCGCGATCATCAAAGGCGACAAGGGCGATCCAAACGCGGGTTTCTTGCTAGAAGGCATGATGGAAGTCATCGCAGATGACGTTGCCTCTGGAAAAATCAAGATTGTCGGCGAAGCGTTCACAGATGGTTGGAAGCCAGACAATGCTCAGAAGAACATGGAGCAGATCCTGACAGCCAACAACAACATGGTTGACGCAGTTCTGTCCCAGAACGACGGCATGGCTGGCGGTTCCATCGCAGCTCTAGAAGCACAGGGTCTTGATATCCCTGTTGGTGGTCAAGATGGTGATCATGCGGCTCTGAACCGTGTTGCACGTGGTACGCAGACTGTGTCTGTTTGGAAGAACAGTCGTGATCTCGGCAAGAAAGCTGGCGAAATCGCAGTTGCGCTTGCAGGTGGTGCGGCGATGGCGGACATCGATGGCGCATCCACGTTCAGCGGTGGCGCTAAAGGCATCGAGATGAACGCAATACTTCTGGATCCAACACCTATCACAAAAGACAACATTTCTGCTGTGATTGATGCAGGCCACATCGCAAAAGACAAAGTTTGCGAAGGCGCAATGGACGGTGTCGCGGGCTGCTAAGCTCACGCTAAGTACATTTGTATCGGCGGCCGACGCGTCGCCGATACATCCCAAAACAGTTCCAATTTTCCAAAACGTGTGACTAGATTAACCTGCGGCCTAAACTTTGCCGTTGGATCGAAACACGTACATCTTTGAGGGCGCACTCATGAGCGACACCAACACTGATACCAAGGCCAGCGATGTCAAACGCGAAGGTGCATTCGCAAAGTTCTTGCGAGAAACAGAGGTCGACACACGCCTTCTGGGGATGCTCGCCGCATTGGCGCTGATCTGGATTGGCTTTCACTACTACGGTCTGTTCATGAACGGCTTTGGCGCCTTCCTCACGCCGCGCAACCTGTGGAACCTTTCGGTTCAAACATCCTCTATCGGAATCATGGCAACTGGCATGGTTCTCGTGATCATCACCCGCCACATTGACCTGTCCGTAGGCTCTATGCTGGGCTTCATCGCGATCATCATGGGCACGGTGCAGGTGAATATCTTGCCGCAGTATCTTGGCCTCGGACACCCGATGATCTGGATCATCGCGATCTTCGCTGGTCTGTTGATGGGCACGCTCCTCGGTGCATTCCAGGGCTGGATGATCGCTTACGGCACCATCCCCGCCTTCATCGTGACGCTTGGCGGTTTGCTGGTCTGGCGGGGTGCTGGATTCCTAGTCGCACGCGGTGAGACGATCGCGCCTGTGGATGCAACCTTCAAACTCCTTGGCGGCGGCCCCTTCGGCGCAATCGGCAACACGGGCAGCTGGATCATCGGCATTCTTGGCTGCATCGCCGTATTGGCTTTGATCATCCTAGGTCGTCGGAAGCGCAAAACCTTCGGCTTACCGCTACGCCCAGTTTGGGCGGAAACATTCCTTGCCGCAATCGGTGCAGGCGCTGTCATTGGTACGACCTTGCTAATGAACGCCTACCCTTGGCCGAAAGGGATCATCAAGAAATACGCCGCCGCTGAAGGCATCGAAGTGCCGCCGGAGGGCATTTTCATCTCGCATGGCTTCGCGATCCCTGTTTTGATCCTGATCGGCGTCACCATTGCTATGACCATCCTGATGACGCGCACCAAGTTTGGTCGCTACGTTTATGCCATCGGTGGCAACCCCGAAGCGGCGGAACTCGCAGGCATCAACACACGCTGGATGACCGTCAAAATCTTCGCGCTCATGGGCTTCCTTACAGGGATCGCATCTGTCGTCGCCTCTGCGCGCCTTGGCTCTGCCACCGCAGCACTTGGCACGTTGGACGAGCTCTACGTCATCGCCGCAGCCGTGATCGGCGGCACATCCCTAGCAGGCGGTGTCGGCACGATCTACGGTGCAATCCTTGGCGCGATTGTTATGCAAAGCTTGCAGACTGGCATGGTCCTCATCGGCTTTGATGCGGCCATCCAGCAAGTCGTTGTCGGCTCCGTTCTGGTCATCGCCGTCTTCCTTGATATTCTCTACCGGAGGAACTCCAAATGAGTGATACCCCTCTCGTTCAACTCAAAGACATCTCAATTTCCTTTGGCGGCATCAAAGCGGTGGATCATGTTTCCCTCGATCTGCACGCAGGCGAAGTTGTTGGCCTATTGGGTCACAACGGTGCTGGCAAATCCACGCTGATCAAGATCCTTTCGGGGGCGTACAAAAAAGACGGTGGTGAGATCTGGATCGATGGCAAACGCGCCGAGATCAATTCGCCCCGTGATGCGCGCGATCATAACATCGAGACCATTTATCAAACGCTCGCGCTTGCTGACAACCTTGATGCGGCATCGAACCTGTTCTTGGGGCGTGAGCTGACATCGCCTATGGGCTTTGTCGATGATGCGAAGATGGCGGCGGAAACGGCTAAGATCATGGCGCGTCTCAATCCCAATTTCAAAAAGCTGAAAGAGCCTGTGTCCGCCCTCTCCGGTGGTCAACGCCAGTCCGTCGCGATTGCGCGCGCAGTCTATTTCAACGCGAAAATCCTCATCATGGATGAGCCGACAGCGGCGCTGGGTGTGCATGAAACCGAAATGGTCGCGGACCTGATTAAGGAACTTAAAGATCAAGGTCTTGGCATCTTCCTGATCAGTCATGACACGCGCGAAATGATGGATTTGTGTGATCGTGTCTCTGTCATGAAGAATGGTCAGATGGTTGGCACAGAGCGGGTCGAGGATGTTACGGAGGATGACATCCTCTCGATGATCATTTTGGGCAAGAACCCCAAAGCGGCGGCGTAAATGCACATCGGACTTGATCTTGGCACGTCTTCTTTGAAGGCAATCCTTGTGGATGAGGATCAGTGCATTCTTGCGGAACATGCGGTGCCTCTCAGCGTCTCACGTCCGCAGGGTGGTTGGTCCGAGCAAGACCCGAGCCAATGGTTCGCCGCCACAGACGTTGCGATGAGGGCGCTTGGTGTTCAGGCTGATCTTTCCGCTGTGCGTGGCATTGGACTTGCAGGTCACATGCACGGCGCAACCTTGCTGGACAAGGCCGACAACGCGCTTCGCCCTTGCATCCTATGGAACGACACGCGCTCTGCGGATGAAGCCCATGCGCTTGATAGTGATCCGCAGTTTCGCAACGTCTCTGGCAATATCGTCTTTGCTGGTTTCACAGCGCCAAAAGTCGTTTGGGTCAAAAATAACGAACCTGAGATTTTCGCCAAACTTGCCAAAGTCCTGCTTCCCAAAGACTACCTGCGCCTTTTGTTGATCGGCGATCACATCGCAGAAATGTCGGACGCGGCAGGCACCAGCTGGCTGGATGTGGCCAAGCGCGATTGGTCAGATGAGCTGCTCAGCGCGAGCTATCTTGATCGCTCACACATGCCGCGCCTTGTAGAAGGCTCTGAGAGTTCCGGCATACTGTTAGACACCCTTGCCCAAAATTGGCGTCTCCCCAAGGGGGTTGTCGTGGCTGGTGGAGGTGGCGACAATGCGGCCTCTGCGATCGGGGCTGGTGTTGTAAGCAAAGGCGATGCGTTTGTTTCGCTCGGCACGTCAGGTGTGCTGTTCGCGGCCTCTGATGCGTATCAGCCAGATGCTGCAAGTGCTGTGCATACGTTCTGCCATGCGCTTCCTGACACATGGCACCAAATGGGTGTGATATTGGCGGCCACCGATGCTTTGCAATGGCTTTCGCGCCTCACGGGGCAAAGCGCCGCTGATCTCACGCGTGACCTTGGCCCACTGCAGGCACCGTCACGAACGCTTTTCCTACCCTATCTTGGTGGTGAGCGCACACCGCACAACAACCCCAGTATGCGCGGTCAATTCCTGCATTTGGATCAAGCCACGGATGCGCGCGAAGCCGCGCGTGCGGTGGTTGAGGGCGTCACATTTGCCTTTGCAGATTGCCACGAGGCTTTGCGCTCTACAGGCACGGTGATCGAGCGCGCACTCGCACTCGGTGGTGGGGCGAAATCAGACTATTGGCTCAGCGCAATTGCGACGACATTGAACCTCCCCTTGATGCTCCCCCAAGCGGGTGATTTCGGTGCGGCTTTAGGGGCTGCACGCCTCGGAATGATGGCGGCATGCGGCGCAGGCACCGAAATCGCCACCTTGCCGCCCATCGAGAAAACCATCCAACCCCAGAGCGCGCTTTCAAACGCGTTCCAAGACACACACGCGCGCTACCGCGCTGCTTACTCCGCTCTAAAGGATCTCTGACATGACGGACTTTTTTAAAGGTATTCCCGCGATCAAATTTGAAGGTCGCGAGAGCGATAATGATTTCGCATTCCGTCATTACAACCCCGACGAAGTGGTTATGGGCAAACCAATGAACGAACATTTGCGTTTCGCCTCTGCTTATTGGCACTCTTTTGCGTGGCCCGGCGGTGATCCTTTCGGTGGCCAAACGTTTGAGCGACCTTGGTTCGGCGACAGCATGGATAATGCGCGTTTAAAAGCGGATGTGGCGTTTGAGATGTTCCAAATTTTGGGCTTGCCCTATTTCTGTTTCCACGACGCCGATGTGCGCCCTGAAGGCGCTAGCTTTGCGGAAAGCAAGAAGAACCTAGAAGCTATCGTTGATTACTTCGGCGAAAAGATGAACGAGACAGGAATCAAACTGCTTTGGGGCACGGCGAATCTCTTTTCGCACCGTCGCTTTATGTCTGGTGCGGCGACGAACCCCGACCCTGATATTTTTGCCTATTCTGCCGCGACGATCAAAACCTGCATGGACGCCACGATCAAACTAGGGGGCGAAAACTATGTGCTTTGGGGTGGTCGTGAAGGCTATGAAACACTGCTCAACACCGACATGGGACGTGAACGCCAGCAAGCGGGCCGCATGTTACAAATGGCTGTGGACTACAAACACAAGATGGGTTTCAAAGGTGCAATCTTGATCGAACCTAAGCCGCAAGAGCCTACAAAACACCAGTACGACTACGATGTCGCGACGGTTTATGGCTTTCTGAAAGACTTCGGGCTTGAGGACGAAGTGCAGGTGAACATTGAACAAGGCCATGCGATCCTCGCAGGTCATTCGTTCGAGCATGAACTGGCTCTTGCGCGTGAGCTGGGTATTTTTGGCTCAATTGATATGAACCGCAACGACTACCAATCTGGCTGGGACACGGACCAATTCCCGAACAATGTGCCAGAGATGACGCTGGCCTATTACGAAGTGCTGCGCGCTGGTGGATTCAAAACAGGTGGTACGAATTTCGACGCCAAGCTGCGCCGCCAATCCCTTGATTCAGAGGATCTGATCCTTGCTCATGTTGGCGGCATGGACGCCTGTGCAGCGGGTTTCAAAGCGGCGGCAGCGATGTTGGAAGACGGCAAGTTAGAGGCCGCACGTGATGCGCGTTACGCGGGTTGGGAAAGCAAAGCTGGCAAAGCATTGCTCAGCAGTAATCTAGATACGATCCATGATGATGTCGTGGCCGCTGGCCTTGATCCGCACCCGCAATCGGGTCGTCAGGAGCGCTTGGAAAACCTTGTGAACCGCTACCTTTAAGTGTTGTCGTGAAAGCCATCAATCCGCGCGACTTCGTCTTTTGATCCCATGATCACAGGCACGCGCTGATGGTGCGACGTTGGTTTGACATCCAAGATGCGCTGCGTCCCTGTGGATGCAGCACCGCCGGCCTGTTCCACGACGAAGCCCATTGGGTTGGCTTCATACATCAGGCGCAACTTGCCTCCAGTCGCGCGATTGCCGGCATCTTCGGGGTATAAAAACACACCTCCACGCGTCAAGATACGATGGATGTCAGCCACCATCGACGCGGTCCAGCGCATGTTAGTATTTGCGCTGCGTTCGCCGTCCACGCCTGCAAGGCATTCGTTGAAATAGCTGCGGATCGGTTCGTCCCAGAGGCGATAGCGCGAGGCATTGATGGCGAACTCATCAGAGGTCTCGGGGATCGTCATGTCGGGGAAGGTAAGGCGGAACTCGCCTGTGCCTTGCTGATGAGTGAAGCCATTGACGCCATAACCAGTTGTGATGACGAGGGACGTGGAGGGGCCATAGACGGAATAGCCTGCACAAATTTGTTCATTGCCGGGGCGCAGAACGGAGGCTTCATCGTTAGGATCAATCGGCTCTGCGATTCTAACGATAGAAAAGATCGAGCCGACAGAGAGGTTTACATCTAGATTCGACGAACCATCGAGGGGGTCAAAATAGACGATGTAGTCGCCCGCTTTCGTTTCTTTCTTGAGCCAATAGACGTTGTCTACTTCTTCGGACACCAAGGCCGCCACGCGCGAGCAATTGGCGCAGTGACGCACGAACTCTTCATTGGCTATCACATCAAGCTGCTTTTGCGTTTCTCCTTGAATGTTGGTGCTGCCGGCTGCGCCAAGGTTGTTTTGAAATGCCCCGTCACGCACATGGTTGGAAATGATCCGGCAGGCGGTCGCGATGTCTTCGAGCAGAAAAACTAAGTCCTTTTCTAAACCCGAATGACGATAATCGTGTAGCAAGAACTGACGAAAGGTCATTTGGGCTTCTAACATGGTAGGCTCCTTTGAACGGATCGCGTTTGAGAAAGCATTTAACATAAGGGGCAGGGATGTCACCTCTACACTAGGAGGGATCAATTGGCTTGATGATTGGGCAAGCTTCAAAGGCGACCCAAAACGGTGTCATTTTCTCTCTTCGCCGTGGTTAATATTTGTTACTTCGAAGTATATCGCCGTGCGCATCATGCGTGTTTACGAAGGGCTTGTTTTTTCAAATTTTGCCAAAACAGCAGAAAAACCGCGTGAAGAGCTGGACTTGTCAGGTGTCACATATGCGCCCGGTTACATTACGATTGCTAACGTCTCTAAGCGTGCGCACACTGATCCTGAATATGTCATTAGCAATGAGGCCTTTGCGCACGCTTATCACGAGCGCAAGGACGTGCTTTTGCCTATCTTCCCGAACCAGCCCAAGATTGAGAATTTCCTCTTCTACGATGTCGGCTCGGATTAGGGCATTGGTACGAATACAACGCCCGCTGACGTATTAAATTCGGGCATGGAAATCCGAACCTCTGCTGGTTTGGGTGTTGGCTTTGACACCTAACTTGGCAAATTCGAAGCCTATTACGCCCCCTACACCGACAGTATCGCAACTGATGTAAAACAGGATTTCGGCCTAACACTTCGTATTGATTTCTATTAACTTCTGTGGCTGTTTCGATCAAGCGGAGGGGGTGGAGTTCAGCATGTCCGGTTTCGACCACAAAGTCTTGATTTCAAACCTGTCTGCACAAGAACGGCAAACCCTGCTCGCGCAGGATGATTTTCATGGCTTGCGACATTTCGGACTGCATGCAGGCGCTATCTCCTTCGTCGGCGCATTGATCGCTGTTGGCCAAAACCAAATTTCTGTCATTCTGTCGTTTTTGTTGATGTTGTCGCAAGGCATCTTGATCTGCTTCCTGTTCACGACATTACATGAAACTGTGCATCGCACCTCGTTTAAGACGAATGCACTGAACGTTTGGGTCGGCCGCATCTGCGGATTTTTGGTGTTTCTTGGCCCTGACTGGTTTCGCTATTTTCACTTTGCGCATCACCGCTTCACTCATGATCCTGAGAACGATCCGGAGCTGGCTTCGCCCAAGCCTGAAACCTTTTGGCAATATCTGAAATATATGTCTGGTTTACCTGAAACGAAGGACCGCATCGTGACGCTCTTGCGCAATGCGTTCTGGATCAACGAAGATGCCTATGTCCCTGCGCGCGGCCGTTCGAAAGTTATGCGTGAGGCCCGTGTTCAATTGGCGCTTTACGGCGGTATTGTTGTGGTGAGTTTGCTCTTGCGGTCGTCGATATTGTTCTACGTCTGGCTTTTACCGATCGTGCTCGGCGCGCCGTTTCTGCGCGGCTACTTGTTGGCAGAACATGCGCGTTGCCCGAATGTGGCGTCAATGCTGGAAAACACGCGTACCACGTTGACTAATCGGATCATACGGTTTTTAGCCTGGAATATGCCCTTTCATGTTGAGCATCACGCCTATCCCGCGGTACCCTTTCACAAGCTTCCCGCATTTCATGAACACATTCGTGCGCACATCGTGCATCTTGAAAATGGCTATGTGGCGTTCAACAAAAGCTATGTCGCAGAGGCCTTGAAAAAGTAGTTACTTGACTTCAAAAGGGCGGCAAGCACGTCAGCGCAAGGATCAAGCCAGAATGATTGCCAATCTCATGATGTACGAACGTCCTGAACTTCAGGGTGCACATGCTCGCTTTTGGGATTTGATCCGATCCGCTTTGGCAGACAATGGAATTGCTGCGCCTGAAACGCTCTCGCAGGACGCGGATGCGAATTCCGTTTGGACTGATCCCGAAATGGTTCTTAGCCAGACTTGCGGCATGCCATACCGGCTTTGGCTGCATGGCAAAGTTCAGCTTATCGGCACCCCAGACTATGCTCTGCAAGAGTGTCCTGCGGGTTACTATCGCAGCGCCTTTGTGGTGCATGCAGATGATTCACGTGAGGATCTAAGAGATTATAAAGATGCGATTTTTGCCTATAATCAAACGCATTCTCAATCAGGTTATGCTGCTGCATTCTGGCACGTGAAAGAGCTTGGTTTTTGGTTCGAAAAAACATTCCATTCCCAAGGGCACGTGGCCTCTGCCAAAGCGGTGGCTGAAGGACACGCAGATATTGCGGCGCTTGATGCGCAATCCTGGCGCAATGTTGAACGGTATGAGCCCGTGGCTGCGCGTTTACGCGTGCTTGAGTGGACGACACCAACGCCTGGCTTGCCCTTAATCACTGCGCTTGCTCAGGACAAGGATGCTATTTTTGATGCGGTGGCGCAAGCGATTGTAGCGTTGAAAAATGCGGATAGGGCTTTGCTGGATTTCAAGTGCATCGAGCGCATTCCAGCTGACGCGTATTTGGCGGTTCGCAATCCTGATGAAAAAAACCCGTAAGTCATAACACCCGTGAGGCCTGATACAACATTGTCAGCCTTGTGCTTCAGGATTAGCGATGCGCCATTCGGGATCGCGATCTCGAAGCAGTAAGAGCGTGTTTCCTGGTAGGGATGGCAAATAATAAAAGCGGGATGTTTGAACCGGTTTCCCAGTTGCCCTCCATAGCGGCGACTTTGGCTGGTTGGTATTCCAAATTGTTGAGACACATGCATGTGTCCACGGCCTGGTTCAGTTATGAACCCTCTGATCCCAAGGTAGATGCTTTTGCAAAATGACATGCCAATGCGACAAAATGTGCAAGCACTTTTGATGAGGGCGGGCCTAGCCGAAATAGCTTTGCGCAAGTTTCGTGTAATCGGAATAAAGCATATCCACAGGAAAGTTAGAGCCGAACATGCAACGATCCGCTCCTAATTGATTTAAGCAGATCTCGATGACGGGTCTGATCGCGTCCACACGCGATTCATGATCGAACATCCCAAGACTGGAGAGCTTGCAGGTTACATTTTCAAGCTCTGACAGATGTTTTAGAGCACGCGCATACGCGCGAAGCCCTGCGCGACTGCGATAGTGCGGCGATCCTGCATGACAAAGAGCGATTTTAGTGTCGCTTGCTTGCGCTGCGATTTTTCCCATCTGCGGCATAATTTCGGGAATGATTTGTAAATCAAAGGATAAGCCACGCGCACCCGCAAGCTTTAAACCATTCAAAAACGACTATGAGTGCAACAACTCGTTTGTTCCAGTTTGCGCGTCCTCGCCGGGGGGCACGACCAACGATCTGACGCACGCAGCGCACAGTAGACAGTGTTTGGAACTGATCCAATTGCGCCGCCAGAATAGGCGCTGTTAGATCGCAAAAAACCACCTGCACCATGGGCCACTACGGGTCCACATCCGCCACGCTCTGCACCCATTGGGCTGCGTCCCACGCGTCGGCTGCACCAACTTGAATATGCACAGATTTACCAACCCCATGTGCCGCCGCATCCGTGCTGAATTCGTCCAAAAGATAATTGCGTTGGATTGCCAAAAAACCGCTCAACCCCTTGTGCGTTGAGCCATGGGTATTCAATCGCACTCAAGTCCCAAAGGTGATGGTGTGCATCTACGCGTATCATATGCTTGTCCGTTTAAGGTTAGCGAGAATGTTGATGCCCAACTGATTTGAGGTATGCAGCAGATCAATGAAAATCCAGTTCTCTTTCAACTTGTCCACTTTACAGCGATACATATCGATCACGCGAAATTCACATTTTGTATCGCTGGGGGGAGACCCAAGCAGCCTCCCGTCGGCTTGGCGGTGAAGTTCGGCCATCCAAAGAAACCACTGTAGTTACCTTCCGCGATGCGCGCGATGTGGCCTGTGCCGGATCGTTCACTAAACGCCGCGCGAAAGGGGATTGCGTGCTGTTTGGCATAACGCTCAATCGTGTAGGTGGCACCGATGCCAGCGGGTCCCCACCAGATCATATCGTCATGCCAAGTGCGCGCGAGCTCTTCTTCGATGGGCGAACCGCTTTGCCAAGTTCCAAGATCACCGATCATCGCATCCATTGTGCGTTGGCCTTCGCTTGGATCTGCATTTTGAATGAGCAATGCTTCGTGTGGGGCAGGACCCGGTTGCACCATATGTGCCGCCGTTTGCCAACCGAACGGATCATAGCCCGCCTGGATCATCAGATGCGGGATATCATAATAAAATGCTGTGTCGCCGAGCTTGCCATCTTCTACTTTGTGAAACTCTGCATAGCGCAGCATCACCATTTTGTCCGTCGGTTGAATGCCCAACCATTCGATATCAAACAGACCCATTAGGTGGCCCATCGAACTAACCCAGACAAAATTGTCGCCATCCACATGATTGCTGCCCGCGATGAAAACACCCATGCGCCGTTGAAGGCTAGTCACGGATCGGCGAAATGGTCGCCAGAACAGACGCGCGACTTCCGTTGCGTCGGTTTGCATGTGAAACGGATGAAACGCTCGCCAAGTGTAGCTTTCGGATGTGTAGCGTTAGAGCACGTTCGCAAGCTCTGCGCCGTCCGCTCGACCCAAGGCGTCGTAGCATTCAAGAACAAGGCGTTTCTCTGCTTAAAAATCGGTCACAGGCTATCTTTTGGACTGTCGCCTCCTTGATTTGCTGAAGCATCGCTTTGGCAATGTCCATCACTATTGCGTTCGTATGCAAGCGCGAAGAAACGACTTTTCAATTGCCAGCGTGGCTCGTTATGATCCGTCTCATAGATACGCGAAATAAACAGCAGACTGGACCCGACATGACAGAGACCTCAGCGAAGCGTCGTGCAGCGGATCATCTTGTTGATCTATTGATAGCACAGGGCAGCACGCATGTGTTTGGTGTTCCCGGAGAAAGCTATTTGCCAGTTCTTGATGCGTTGCACGACCGCATAGACGACATTGAATTTATCACTTGCCGTCAAGAGGGAGGCGCTGCGATGGCAGCGGATGCGCATGGTAAACTCACGGGACGTCCGGGCATTTGCATGGTGACACGCGGACCCGGTGCGACCAACGCGAGTGCTGGTTTGCATGTAGCGTTTCAGGACAGCACACCGATGATCCTTTTCATCGGTCAAGTTGCGCGCGACATGACAGAGCGTGAAGCGTTTCAAGAGCTGGATTATCGGCGTATGTTTGGTCAGGTCGCAAAGTGGGTGGCAGAGATTGATGATCCGACCCGCATTCAGGAATTCGTCTCACGTGCGTATCGCACGGCGCTGTCGGGTCGCCCTGGACCAGTGGTTTTGACGCTGCCAGAAGACATGCTCTACGATGACGTTGTCGTGCCAAACCCGCCACGTCGTGTCACGACACCGCGCTTTCAACCCAGCCCTGATGCTATGGAAGACTTGCGCACACGTTTGGCCGCTGCGAAGAAACCGATGATTATGGCAGGTGGTGGCGGGTGGAGCGCGACGGGCATTGCTGCCCTTCAAACCTTCGCAGAGCGTCAGAATCTTCCTGTCACCGTTTCGCTGCGTGCACAAGATGTGATTGACAATGATCATCCCAATTACGTTGGGCATTTTAGTGTGGGCCCGACACCTTACTTGAAAGAGGCATTGGCCGAAACCGACCTGCTGTTAGCATTCGGTCCGCGCTTGGGGGAAATGACAACACAGGGCTATTCATGGTTGACCCCACCTGTTCCCGCGCAAGGTTTGATTCATGTTTTCCCGCAAGCTGAAGAGTTGGGCCGCGTGTATGAACCCACGCTTGCGCTGGTCTCTGATCTAGAGAGCTTTTGCTGCGCTGTCGCCAATTGGGAACCGATTGCGAATGATCGCTTTAGTGCGCGAACGAAGACCTTACGCGCTGCATTTGAAAATTACATTTCCCCCGCTGCAATCCCTGATGATCCGCTTGCCCCTATGTTTGCGCATCTCGCAAATACGCTGCCAGCAGATGCGATTTTGTGTAACGGGGCGGGTAATTATGCGGCGTGGTTGCATCGTTTTTACAAATATCGCAGCGCAGGTTCGCAACTTGCACCAACCTCTGGCTCGATGGGTTATGGTCTGCCCGCAGCGGTCGCGGCGGCTGCCACTGAACCCGAGCGCGAAGTTTATGCCATCGCAGGGGATGGCTGTTTTATGATGTCCTGCCAAGAGCTCGCGACGGCGGCGCATCACAATCTGCGCCTGACGGTGATTGTCGTAAACAATGCGCGCTACGGCACAATTCGGGCGCATCAAGAACGCGAATTTCCGGGGCGTGTCTCTGGGACCGATATGATCAACCCGGATTTCTGCAACTTCGCGCGCTCTTTTGGGGCGCATGCAGAACGGGTCGAGGCTTTGGAAGGATTCAAGGCGGCGTTGAGCGCCGCACGAGCGCGCGGTGGCATCAGCTTGATTGAAGTGACACACGATCCGCTGCTTATCGCACCGGGTAAATGGCTAACCTAAGACGTTGAATATTGACTCGGTCGGCTCGTCCTGCTCGGTACTTAGGTGGTTCGGCTTGTGCCCTGCCAACATCGCGCGGGCGCGGGTGTTTGCACGGCTCCAAGCATCTTCTGCACCGGCTTATTCCCATGTGCGAGCTTGGGGTAGTGATAATCGCGCTCCATCGCGGCATGTGTCTGGCCTAAACCTAGAAAATGCCCGCCCCCAAAGATCGCGTTGCAAATAGTATCATAGCCGAGGTTCTCTTCGCTCACCTCAATGCCACGCAGCGCGCGATAGGTCATCGCGTGCATGTCATCGCTCAAAATGAATGCTTCAAAACTCGCACCCAAAAGAGCAGCTGTCATTCCGGAGCTTTCATAGATTAAATTGCCCCCTGCAAGGGCCGCCGCGAGTGAGTTCATACCCTTTTCGACGCCATATTGGGCGTCAATCTCTTTGGTGTCAGTCGTTGAGGCCGCGATACCTGAGGGCAGGCCAAGCCAATTGGACAATTGCGCTGATGCCGCTTTCAAAAGCGTTGTTTGACCACCACCTACCGCAAATGCGCCACTGCGTAGATCGATCACTAAGGGCCAATTGGAAAAGATCACCGGATAGCCTGGAGAAATAATGTTGACCATCACCAAGCTCGCCAATGTTTCGGCTAGTGGTTGCGCTAAAAAACCCGCCAATGTGGCCGGGGCCGTCGCGCCCACCTGTGCGGCCGTGATGCATGAGATTGGGATATTATGTTCGATGCATTTATACACAACACTGACTGCGCCTTCGCCAAAGCGCTTTGGTGAAATCACGGGGCTGATGTGGGTCTTCACAAAAGGCCGTTTGGAAAATTGACCGACGCCCCCAGCCGCGATATCGAACATTTGTACAATAGGGTCGACGTTTTCGGCCAATGTGAAGGCCGTTGCCACAGTCTTCATAGTGTTCTTCAGCAAGGCATAGGCGGTCGCCACATCTAGATTGAAAGGGTCGGGGACATCCGTGGTGATGCAACAGCGCGTAAACCATGCGACATTATCAAGCGTATCTTGCAAGCGTGTGAAATCATGCAGATCAACCAAGGAGGAGGAGCGATACAGTCCGTTCCCCAGATCAAGCGTGTTAACCGTTACCCCGCCTGTTTCGAAGTAGACCTTGTCACCACCGACCTCGATTGAGCGGTTGGGATCACGCCCATGCAATGTGAAGCGCTTCTTGGCTTTCGCAATCGTGTCTTCAACCAGTGCATTCGGAAGGCTACTACGGTCGTTGCCGAGATCATGCGCACCCGCCGCGATCAGATCGTGCCAAAGCCGCTTGGGCACTTCGCCCATGCCCAGATCGCTGAGCAAGCGCAGGGCAGTATGTTAGATGTTGTTGAGATCAGCCTCGCTTAAAGGGCGATACAGCCTGCCACTTGGACCTGGCGGTGCAGGGTTCACACAGGGCGGCGCGTCGCGCTGAACATGGCGCACTTTGCTACCGGATCGGCGAGGAGCGGCAGACGTGTATTACTTTCGCTAAGGGCTTAGTCGAAGGGGACAACACACCGCGCGCTAAGGCAACTTTTTTCGATTAGGCTAGCTCATGTTTCCATGGTGGGTTCGCACCTTTGCGCGACACTGTGATGCTGGCGGTTTTCATGCCATAAGCAACTGCGCTTTCTGCGTCTTGCTGGCTAAGATCTGCGATTGACGATTTACTGAGCAAACTTGCGTAATGTAGCGACGCCAAAACGCCTGCGTTGAACGTATCGCCTGCACCGATTGTGTCCGAATTGCTAAGGTCCACCGGAACCGTTGGCACATGCACTTGATAGTCTTTGTGAAAGGCTGTGGCACCTTGGCTGCCTTGGGTGATCAAGATAAGCTTTGGGCCTTTCGACAGTAACTCATTTGCCAGATCCGCGATCTCGCCTGTGCCTTCTAGCCATTCAAGATCTTCATCGCTGAGCTTCAAGATGTCAGTTGCTGCAATCATCCGCTGCAGGCGCGCGCGAAAAGCAGCTTCGTCGCGGATGAAGCTGGGGCGAATGTTAGGGTCCATCATCGTGACATGATTGGCTGCCCCAGCGATGAGCATCGTTTCATAGGTGTCTGCGCATGCGCCATAGGCCAAGGAAATGCCACCAAAGAACATCGCGTCAATGGCGTCCGGCAGGGCGGGAATTTCGCTGGGTTGCAGGTTGCGAAGGGCGGTATTTTCGTCAAAGAACGCGTATTTGGCCTGGCCATTTTCCAGCTGCACAAAGGCAAGCGTGGTTGGCGCATCACTGATTGGGCACAGATCATAGGACACATGGCTCGCGCTTAGATGTGCTTTGAGTTGCGCGGCAAACAGATCGTTCGACAGACCCGCAAAGAACCCCGATGGCACGCCTAGTCGACCAAGTGCGATCGCAGTGTTCATCACCGCGCCGCCTGAATGGGGCACGAAGGCTATTTGTCCATCATTGGTTGCGCTCGCAACCATGTCGATTAGCGCTTCGCCGCAATTCAAGATCATAGGGTTTCCTTCGTTTAAAGACGTATTGTTAGCGCTCACATAGCTATTGTGGAAGCGGATAGCATTCCGCATCCAGCATTTCTATTATTTTTTGCGAGCGCGGCCCAACCTACCGACGAAGCCGCATTTTAGAGGCTGTCAGCCCGTATTCTTTTTTGATCGCCTCGTTCATCGAACTGCTTGATCCAAAGCCCGTGGCGAGGGCGATTTCCATCATTGGCATTTGTGTGTCTTCCACCAAAGCGCGTGCGCGTTTGGTGCGTAGCTGTTTGTAGAAACGGGCTGGGGTCTGGTTGAAGACCTCTTTAAACATGCGCTCAAGATGGCGGGTAGAGACGCCAATGGTTTTGGCCAGTTCATAAATATTCAAAGGTAATTCGAGCGAGTCTTCCATCGCTTTCACCGCAGATTTGACACGAGCATCCGATAGCGCAGGAAGTGCTGTAATATCGCGCGGTTGATCTGCATGCGGGGTGCGCACCAATGGCAAGAGCAAGCGATTACTCAGTTCAGCAAGATCAGCGGTTCTGAATTGCGATCCGATCAGTGACAGGATCAGTTCTTCAGTCGCACCAGTGCCTGCGGCGGTGATCACGCCGCCAGATTTTTCCGACAGATTGGTGGTAAGGTTAGGATGATCGCCCGCTTCCATCAAGGACAGCACATCGCGCCAGTGGGTCGTGACCTTGCCTGTTGGGGACTTCGTGCGTTTGATATATGTGGTCGCTGCATCTGAGAGCAAAACGCAGGTGTGTGCGACGCGGGTCATTTGGCGCAAGCGGGGCAACCAGTCTGCGTCTACGCCACTACGACCGCCGACGACGATCAGCGCATCCGCCATTTCGTGGTCCTTTACCACAGGTTCGGCGCGAATAATCATGCCACATTGTCCTGTCAAAAGGCCGGGGGTCTCGGACACGTAACGCCAATGAAAAACTGGACCGCCCAGCACTTCGTTGCCCATTCTAAGAGTGTTTACAATCGCGGCGGCTTCGTATTCGGCAAACCCATGTCCGACGTATATTTCAAAAGTG
>Ga0206129_10000383_pt1 | contig 71202 bp, 69 predicted proteins | sample Helgoland_Spring_8_FD_148616 | JGI IMG/M metagenome (GOLD analysis project Ga0206129, IMG submission 148616) | Pelagic subsurface seawater microbial communities from Kabeltonne, Helgoland, North Sea - Helgoland_Spring_Bloom_20160502_2 | ecosystem: Environmental > Aquatic > Marine > Epipelagic ... | reverse complement strand
TTGTGGCTCAAGAAATACCTGCGCCGAAACAAAGAGCAGACTGAAGTGTCTAAATGATATGGGAACCCGATTCACCCTCTTACTCTTCGTCCTGCTTTGCCTTCTTGGAGTTGAGGTAAAAGCTCAAAAAGCCAACAAGTTTACCAAGGCTGAAAAGAGACTCATCAAAGAAGATGGGCTCATGCGCGTGCTCACCATCAACAACGAGGAAGACTCTTTCCTCCTTCGCAAGCCCAGTTTTGATGTCAAGGCCGACTCCTCTAACAAGAAGTTGTTGCGCTTGATCGATCGAACGATTCTCACCATGACCGACTCTTCCCAAATGGGTGTTGGAATCGCTGCTCCGCAAGTAGGGTTGCTGAGAAACCTAATCATTGTGCAACGCCTCGACCAAGAGAACAGTCCGATTCAGGCCTATGTGAATCCCAGAATCATTTCCTGCGCCGGAGAAAAAATTGAAGGTAGAGAAGGCTGCCTTTCCATTCCCAATCGTTCGGAAATGGTGTTTCGTCAGCAAGACATCGAGTTGGAATATTCAGATTGGAATGGCGGAAAGATTAGAGAACGAGTAACTGGGTTTACCTCTGTCATCTTCCAGCACGAGATTGACCATCTAAATGGAATCTTGTACATCGATCATTTAGCGAACGATCAAGACTGATCTAAGTATCCCTTCAAAGCATCCACGTATGCCGTAAAAGCCGAATTTCCCTTTTTTGTGATGAAGGCAGTAGTAAGGGGGTAATTCCCTTTAAAGCTCTTCTTCACTTCAATGTATCCAGCTTCTTTCAATTTGCTGATTTGAACCGAAATATTCCCTCGCGTAGCCTCCGTCTTCTCCAACAAATAGTTGAATTCCGCCTCTTCTACGCTCATCAAAAGAGACATGATCTTCAGCCGCAGCTGATTGTGTAAAAGCGGATCAAGATCCTTGAACATCTATGCGCGTTTTAAAAGGTATCCAGGAATGAGGTAACATGCAGTAATGGCAACCGCCATCGTGAGCAGCTGTTGTGGAAAGGACATCCAAAAGGAAGCTGCAGCCAGAACCCAACAAACCATGGAGCCAATCACCAAAGGTTTGAATCGAAGGATGCCTCCGGTAATAAAGGTTCCCATCGCCCAAATGCACATCATCAATGGATAGATGATGGTGTATTCCACCGTGCCCATCAACAATAGAAGAATGACCAAAAAGATCCCGAAGGCACGCCATACGTATGCAATGATTCGATCAATGTGTGTTCTCACCACCGTCTTTTTCGACTCTCGAATTCCAAGAACGGCTGAAACGAGTCCTCCGAAAATCATGAGCACTGGCCAGGGCATCCACGAGTATTCATGCAGCTCTTGCGTGAGTAAAATGTAGTGCGCCAATGAGGCAAAGAGTGTGAGCCAGCCCCATAGCAGGAAGTATGTACTTCCATCACGAATGTTGTCTTGTGTTTTCTGAATCATCTCTGAGATGATCTGCAAACTTTCTTGAGGGTGAGGGCTCATTTCCTTATTCATGCTTCCTTTTTATTATTTGAAATAGCATACACGACATAACCCAGGCCCATGCCTAGAAACATATAGGCAACCAAATTTCCAAGAAGGAAACCTATGCCCATACCCAAAAAGGTTCCGGCCGATATAAAACTCTTGAGGGTTTTAGATTGAATTGTTTTCATGGTTGATTGTTTGAGAAGGCAAATATATAAACTTGTTTACATTATAAACCATATTGATCAAAAAAATATCAAATGCTATCAGCAATCGCCTGCTCAGAGATTCCATTCATACACTCAAAACCCTTACACAGCCCTTTACCAAGCTTCGAGCACGGTCTACTTCTTAAGCCTTCAACTTGAATCATTTTACTATCGAACCCAGGCAAGTATGGGCTCATCCCAAATTCCGGAACAGTACATCCCCATATGGAAATCACCGTCTTTTGGAAAGCACTTGCGATGTGCATGATGGCCGTATCGTGCGCAATTACTGCCTCTGCCTGCCGAACTACCGAAGCCGATCCATGCAGACTTAAGGACCCACAGGCATTGATTACCTCATCGCCAAAAGGAGCGCGAATGCGTTCTCCTCTTGCTTGATCCTCTGGGCCTCCAAGAAGAATGACGCTTTTCCCTTTTGAAACCCATAGGCCCAGAGTCGCAATAATTTTCTCTTCTGGTAGAATCTTCCCAATGTGGTTGCCTCCAATGCCGTAAGCGACATAATTTGAAATCCCCCACTCTTCTCGTGGGTTGAGTTCTTCTGATTCAGGAATGAAGTAATCCAAGCCTTTTCCATCGTTTTTGACTTGAAAAGCTTGAACGGAATCAAAGTAGCGCTCAACTATGTGGCGCTTTGGCATTCGATTGACCTTAAAATTTACCAAAAGCCATTTCTCCCAGTTGTGTTTTGGAAAGTCGAAACTCATAATCTTGAGCATCTTCTTCAATTGTCGCGACCGAAGATTGTTGTGTAGATCAATGATGTAGTCGAAGCCAACATTCTTCAGCTCATCACTGATCTCGAAAACAGACGAATTGATGCTGTGTACTTGGTCGATGTGCGGGTTGGACTCCAGCAATCCGAGAAAGGGCTTCTTCGTAAGAAAATGAACTTCGGCGCCTTCGACCTGCTCCTTTAAACAGCGCACAACAGGGCTGGTAAGCACAATATCTCCAATGGAAGAAAAGCGAACGACTAGAAATTTAGCCATGGGACAAAGCTATCAGACTCTAAGGTGCCAAACGAAGAATTTCTACTCTTTGGTGTTCGCCTTCTGATTCCAGGTCAAGAATGTACATTCCTCCCGGACTCGGAAGAAGAATTACTTCGTTCACTCCTTTGGCAACCAATTTTCCTGAGAGGTCGAAAAGCGAATAGGTGAAATCTTCCAATCCCTGAACTTCAACATAAGCTGAACTAGGATTTGGACCAATCTTTAAGTGAGCAAATACTCCTTCTTTTACTGAATAAGGAAAGCTTCCTTCAATGTTTACACGGATGGTATCGGCCCCTCTGCAGCCATTCGAATCCGTAACCTCAACCCAATACTTCCCTGTGACTGTAGCCAATATGATGCTATCGGTTTCGATGGTGTTCCAGCGGTAGCTGTTCCAATGCTTTTTTGTCCCAAGAATCACTGTAAAACCACTCGAGAGGTTCGTGTCATTCCCAAGATTGGGAGATGGGGCTGGCTGATCGATGACCAAGATGGTGTCTGATGAATTGCAGCCTGCCGTACCAACTTGCACTCTATATTCACCGCTCTGCCGAACCGGAAACTCCAAGCCAAAATTCTTATCATTCCACACAGCAAAAAAACCAGAATCCATAAAAGAATCAACGCTCAGGATTAGTGTGTCTCCTTCACATAATGTGGTGTCAGCACCCAAATCCACCCTCGGAGGATACACTGCGTTTTTTTCAAAGATAAAATCAACCAAACAGCCATTGCTGTCGGAAAATTGAATTTGATAGCTACGACTCGAATCCCCAAACAACAGCAATGACGTTCCATTGAGAATAACATCAATTGAATCACTCCACAGCATTGTGGAACCAAATTGATTCCAATCAACAGAATCTACTGAGCCATCGACACAAAAATCTCTCGGGACAATTCCACCAGAAACGCTATGACCCGGCAAGGCCAGAGAACGAAGACCATTCATTGCCTGGATGGTATCTCGTCTGCTTGAAACGTGTTTGGAATCACCTAGGTCAAACGACCAAAAAGACTTGTTCACATCAAAATAATAGGTGGTAGGTGGTTTATAAACACGAGCAAAGGCCAAAGTGTCGTCGATGGAAAGCTCTGTGACTTGTCCCTGAAAATACGCACTCTGTTCGAGGTTACTTCCCAAAACAAATCCTGTTGAACTTCTATAGTAACACGAGCAAAGGCCAAAGTGTCGTCGATGGAAAGCTCTGTGACTTGTCCCTGAAAATACGCACTCTGTTCGAGGTTACTTCCCAAAACAAATCCTGTTGAACTTCTATAGTCGAGGCTCAAAGATCCAACAGAATCTCCATCGAAGTAGAGATTCATGCGTTGGTGAGTTGGGTCGTTGGCAAGCGCTATGTGGTGAAAAATATTGCGACCATAAATTGGCAGAACCACTACCTCACTGGCTGTAGAAGTCGAATCGCCAGCAACCAACTCAATGGATGCTGAATTTCCACTCACAGTAGTCGTCAAATTCAAAGCAAAACCAGTATTCGAATTCGTATCCAAAGAACTTATGAGCGGCGCACCTATTATACTCGTTTGAGGACTGCAAGTCCGAAAGTAGAAATCAAGTGTGAAGGTTCCATTGAGCATTCCAGAATTGGAGACTGCATAATCGTCTTGACCATCGAACGAAAGAACTCCATTCGGACGCTGAGATGAGCCCACATAGGCAAGAAGGCTAAGGAATAGGGTGAGCAACAAGCTTTTCATGTGGTAAATCTAGCCTTTGATTGTTCTAGTTTTCGGCCGTCTGACTGGACGTGCTCTTTTCCCATGTGAGCGACTTAATCATCGCTTCTACCTCCCTCAAATACTCACGCTTATTGAAGTTTGGCGCAAACACATATCCAAAAGCATGAATGATGTTGTCGCCATCAGGGTCTAAAACCGATAGGCTTACAAAGGGCCCACCCATAAAATGATTTTCCATCCGCCACAAGCCGCGCATTTCAACAGCGTAACCGCCTTTAAAGGTCAACTCACGCGACTGAGGCTTAAAGTTCACTGTATCGATGGACATGTACGAGCCCTCTTGTGGCCCGGGAAGGTGTTCTTTCATGGCCTTCAAATTAGCCTTCAATATATTCTTTGGTAAAAAGTCTGTTCGATCCAAATAAGGCACCCGCTGCACTAAAATGCCCTGACTGATCTGGTGTTGAAAGCCGTCCTTGATTCGCTCTCTTTCTGAGCGAATCCATACTAAGTTTTCTTCATTCTTCTCCAGAAAAGCAGCTTCTTGAAGGGCCATTGAGAAATTTTGCTCTGATTCTAATTTCTTCAATTCACCTTTTGGTCCAAACCGCTTGTTGCGGAGATACAAACGGTTCAACTCAACTTCCGAAAACAGCTTCAAGATGTAGTCTTCGTTTTCGTTTAGAATTTGAATGATCTCGGTTCGTTTGTCGCCTTGAATATTAATGAGGAGCTGGCCTTTGGCAAATTTGTTTTTCTCGACAAGAATCTGCTCAATGGGATTCTGCGCCGAACCGGAAATCATTATCACAGACCTGTGCGTTTTTAAGACAGATTGAAAATTCTTGCTCGTCGTGTGGATTAATCGAAATCGAGCTTCCGACTGAGGCAATCCCGCTTGATCGCCTTGAAGAATTCGTTTAAGAACCAGTCCCAAATCACCATTCCATTCTGGGTCTGAACAAACGACGACCAATTCACCAGTTCCTCCTGAATAACCTGGCAAGAAACTGCTTCCTTCTTCATCACAACTAGGGAAGAAAAAAGCAAGGAAAAAAAATAGAAGGAATTTAACCTTGAACACCAATGATGATCTTGTCGCCGGGCTTCAATCGCCGGTGATTTAAGCTTGAGTTGTATTCTCTCAAACGATCCAAAGATATCCCATTGTTTCGGGCGATGTCCCACAAAGTATCTCCAGGCGCGATGGTATAAAACAGAAAATCTGATGTCGCCTCTGTCTTCTTTTCAACGGGCGCTTCTTCTTGTGCGGCTTCTTGAACAGCTTCTTCCTTTTTTACCAATTCGCCTTCAATCATTACGCGCTCTCGAGAATAGACAATCAATCTTTGTCCCGTGGTGATGCTTGTGCTGCGGAGGTTATTCCATCGTTGAATCTGCCCAACGCTGCAACCATACTTGCTCGCAATTTTACCCAGGTATTCGCCCCTGCGCACGTAGTGGGTCTTGCGTACTTCCTTCCATGCAAATACGGGTTCAGCACCAGCGGTTGCATCTTCTATTTTAGCTGTGATGAGCTCTTGGTTCGTTAAGTAGTTTCCGAGCTTTTCTTTTGGAAGTGTAAGCACATGTACGTCTCCATCGAATGGAATGATGCCGTACTTGAAAGTAGGGTTCAACCACTTCAAGTGGTCGTACGACATATCCAATTCTTTGGCTAATTGCTTTAAATAAACTTTTTTCTGTACGTGAATGGTGTCGTTTTCAAAGTAGGTTGAGTTTGGTGTTAAGGGCATGATGTTGTGCTCTTTCCCGTAGTTCATCATGTAATTCACTGCGATGAAAGCAGGCACATATCCTCTAGTCTCGCGGGGCAACCAACGATATATTTCCCAGTAGCCTCTTTGGCCGCCAGAACGACGAATGGCCTTATTCACATTTCCAGGACCGCAATTGTAGGCTGCCATTACAAGATCCCAATCGCCATAAATTTTATAGAGGTATTCGAAATAACCACAGGCTGCTTCTGTAGCTTTAATGGGGTCCATTCGGTCATCGATGTAGGAAGTTTCCTTCAATCCATAGATTTTTCCAGTAGAATACATGAACTGCCATAAGCCCATGGCACCAGCCCTTGAACGCGCACTTGCATTCAAAGCAGATTCTACAATGGCCAAATATTTAAATTCAATGGGCATATTGTTCTTGGCGAGCGTCTCCTCAAAAAGTGGGAAGTAATAGGCAGCAAGTCCCATCACCTTCGATGATACTTGAGGCCTTTTGTTCAAGTAGAGGTTGATGAAAGCGTGAACCCGGTCGTTGTACACCAAGTTAAATGGTGTTTGTTCGTCCAATTCGGCAAGACGCTTTTTGATCAATTCGGCTTCCATTGGAACAATTGAATCGTGACAAACGGCCACCTCTGCACTGTCGTAGAAAATGGTCTCTTGGCCAGAAGCAAGAAAGAAGGACTCACTCAACATAGAATCCATTGCCTGTAGAATAGGGTCGTCGGGCAAAAGTTCTGTTAGGTCCAGCAGCTGAAGTTGCTTTAAGCTGTCCTCGTTGGCCGTTCCTTTTCCACCGGCAAACAGACTGAGACTCAAGCTGCTTAGAACTATTGTTGTGAGAGTAATTCGTAATGTCATAGTCAGATTTTTCCTAAGATCAAAAATGCCTTGAATCTCTTAGTATACGCAGCTTTTCTTAATCTTATTATCAACGTGGCTATGTTTATTGCGCGTTGACGAAAAACCTAATTTTGGCCCCTGATTTCCAACTGATTCGTGTTCGAACCCGAGATTCATAATGTTCAGTTAAAACTGAAAAAATTTCTGCTCTGGCGACGCAAGAATCTCAACGACAAAAACTTCGTGATTGTCTTGAGCTTCGTGATTGGAGTCTTGTCTGGTCTTGCAGCCTTAATCATTAAAAAATCAGTGCTTTGGGTAGAGCACTTCTTCACCAGTCAAATCGCTGACGAAGAGCATCGTCTGTTCTATTTCGCACTTCCCATCATAGGAATCAGCATAACCGTTCTGGTCGTCAAATTCGTTTTGAAAGAAGCCGTTGGTCACGGAATTCCAAACACCTTATACGCCATTTCAAAGGGTCAAGCGAACATCAAACCCAAGCGCATGTTCAGCTCCATCATCACCGCCGCCATCACCGTCGGTTTTGGAGGTTCCGTCGGACTTGAAGGCCCAATGATTGGCAGCACATCAGCCATCGGCTCTAATCTCGGTCAGTTTTTTAAACTGAATTACAAAACGAAAACTTTGCTGATTGGGTGTGCTGCTGCTGGTGCCCTTGCCGCCATCTTCAAAGCTCCCATCGCAGCCATCATTTTCGCCATTGAGGTCATCATGCTCGACCTCACCATGGCCTCCATGATTCCCCTTCTCATCGCCTCCGTAACTGCCACACTATTTTCTCGAATCTTTTGGGGAGAAGAAGTCCTGTTTCGCTTTTCAATCCAGGACGTGTTTAATTACGGTGACCTCCCATACTTCATCCTACTTGGAGTTCTTGGCGGACTTGTTTCAGCCTACTTCACGCGAACATATTTCGTCGTCTCCAACTTCTTCGAACGCTTCTCAAATCCCATTAACAAAATCCTAATTGGGGGTGGCGCCATGGGAGCTCTTTTGGTTCTTTTCCCTCCTTTGTATGGTGAAGGCTACGACAGCATCAACAACCTTATACTCGGAAACTACAGCGCGCTTCTTGAGAACAGTCCTTTGAGTGGCTTTCAAGAAAATCTCTTCCTCGCACTTCTATTCCTCGTGGCCGTTGTATTGGTAAAGGCAATTGCCGTTACGGTAACTTTTGGTGCTGGCGGTGTAGGTGGAATTTTTGCGCCAACCCTCTTCATGGGAGCCATCGTGGGTTTTGTCTTCTCAACAGGAATCAACAGTTCAGGTCTCACAGAGCTCTCCGTCGCACACTTTACCTTGGTAGGAATGGCCGCCCTCATAGCGGGGAACCTTCTAGCGCCGCTAACTGCCATCTTCCTCATTGCTGAAATAACAGGAGGATACGACCTCTTCATTCCGCTCATGGTAACCGCTGCAATCTCCTATTTAACCGTGCGCTATTTCACGAAACACTCTGTGTACACAATGCAGTTGGCCAAGCGTGGAGAACTGCTCACACATCACAAAGACCAAGCGGTACTTACCCTCATGAATTTAAGGGAAGAAGTGGAACGCGATTTCGTCTCCATCGATCCCTACGACACACTTGGTGACCTTGTGAAAAAGGTGGCTACATCCAAGCGGAATCTCTTTCCAGTCGTCGACGAAAAGGGAAATTTCATAGGGATTGTAACCCTAGATGATGTCCGCGGCATCATGTTCGACAAAGAAAAATACGATCGCATTATTGTCCACGAATTGATGAGCATGGCCCCTGAGTACATCTCCATTTCCGACTCAATGGAATTGGTGATGGAAAAATTTGAAAGCAGTGGTGCGTGGAACCTACCTGTGCTGGAAAATGGTCACTACACTGGCTTCGTATCCAAATCGAAGCTCTTCAGCGCCTACCGAAATAGACTCAAAGATTTTTATTCATAGCCTCGCTCAAAAAGTGTTTTTCAAGGCTCTCTGAAGAGCCAATGCTGTTTCTCAACCAATGCAGCATCACCTCTTCTTCCTGTTCTTTCGTCAATTTCCATGGCACTTCCGATACTCGAAGTCGAGTACTCAGATCGTACATGCAGAGGGCAGCGGAAACTGAAATATTGAAGGACTCGGTAAAGCCAAACATTGGAATGTAAACGCTCTCGTCGGCCATTTCAAAGGCCTCATCTGTAAGTCCCCGCATTTCAGTTCCAAAGAGAAGCGCTATCGGTTTTTCAAGCGAAAGTTCGGAGATGGGTTTCGCGTTTTGTAAGGGACTCGTGGCAACCAAGTGAAAACCCTTGGCTTTCAATTCACTTAAGCAAGCGCCGGTATTGTTCGCCCTAGAATTGTATCGATGAAGGCTTACCCAATTGGAAGACCCTAGTGCAACATCGGGATTCACGTCGTACTCATTGCTGTTCTCCACAACATGAACATCTTGAATCCCAAAACAATCAGCCGACCGAAGAACTGCAGAAGCGTTTTGAGATTGATAAATGTCCTCCAGTACTAAGCACAAATGTTTCGTACGCCATTGGATTTTTTCCTTGAACAAATCGAGTCTTCCTTCAGTAGCAAATTCAGAAAGATGCTCAATAAGTGCTTGATGTTTCGCCATTCGACAAAAGTAATCCTCCCTTTGAATTCCACTCAGCCTTTATAATTGTGACCTATGTAGGTTTTGCACCGATGTTCAATGGAACTCGATGGCAATGGCAATGAAAAAACAAAGACCTTTGTATCGTGAAGTTGTACTTGATCCTTCTTAAAGAGAGCATGCTCTTTGCCCTCAACGCCCTGATCGTAAACCGACTTCGCACTCTATTGTCCCTTTTGGGCATCACCATTGGAATCTTCGCAATCATATCTGTTTTTACCATGGTCGACAGCATGGAGAGACAGGTAACCAACAGCATTGCTAGCCTAGGCGACAATGTGGTGTTCGTTCAAAAATGGCCATGGGCTTTTGGAGGCGATTATCCTTGGTGGAAATATATGAATCGCCCTCAGCCAGGCATGGAAGACGTAGAAGCCATAGAACGCCGGGTGCGTTCTGCCGAAACAGCTTGTTTCACAGTTTCAAAAAACGGATTGATTACCTGGGGAAAGAACAGCATTGAGAACATCGGGCTCATTGGAGTCTCACATTCCTATCCAGAGCTACGTGATTTTGAACTTGTATTGGGTCGATATATAACCGCAAATGAAGCAAGTGCTGGGCGACCGGTTGTAATCCTCGGCTACGCTACCGCGTCCTTACTTTTTGAAGGTCAAAACCCTTTAGGAAAGCAAGTAAAAATGCTTGGGAAGCACCCCGCCACTGTCATCGGCGTATTCGACTTGGAAGGGGAAAGTTCCATAGGGAACTCACACGATGAATCGGCGGTGATGCCCATAAACTTCGTCCGAAGTTTTGCCGACATCCGCAACACCAACTTAAACCAAACGGTGATGGTCGCCGCCAAAGAAGGCTATACCAATCTTCAACTGAAAGACGAGATGATGGGAGTCCTTCGAGCAAGCCGACGACTCAAACCCGCCGCCGAAGAGAATTTTGCTTTGAACGAATCTTCCATGTTGCAAAAAGGCTTTGAAGCACTCATGAGTGTCCTTCGCTTGGTGGGATTGATCATTGGCCTATTCTCAATTCTCGTTGGAGGCTTTGGCATTGCAAACATCATGTTCGTCTCGGTAAAAGAGCGGACCCGAATCATCGGCATTCAAAAAGCTTTGGGAGCTAAAAACTTTTTCATTCTCTTTCAATTTCTTTCAGAAGCAATTATTCTCTGCGTCATCGGCGGACTGCTCGGCCTCCTATTGGTTTTCTTAGGCAGCCTTTTGATCAACTTCATCCTTGACCTCGAAATTTACCTCTCGTTTGGCAACATTAGCCTAGCGATCGTCCTCTCTTCTGTGATAGGTCTCATCTCTGGTTTAGCTCCGGCATGGTCGGCCTCTAAGTTGAAGCCCGTAGACGCAATGCGCTCTTTATAGGCAAAAAGCCTAAATTGCATCTTGCGTTACAGCCCTGCACATTGAAACACAAGGACTTTATTGAATTGGTTCGCTTTCGCCGGAGAGGCGTTCAGCTCACTCAAATGGACGTGGCCGATGCCTTGGAAATCTCTCAATCGCACTACGCTCAATTCGAATCTGGCAAGAAAATGCTGAGCATGACTCACATTTTAAAACTGATCGAAACTTTAAACCTCGAAATTTTACCCAAAAGCTCGGGCATGAATTCTTCTTGGGTATCTTCCTTTCTATCGGACACCAACGCCTCCATCGAAGAGGTACTCAATAATTTAGAAGCACTCAACTTAAAACTTCAGGAAAACGTTGAAGGCGATCTTGAGGAACTCATGAAGGAAGAAAATAGGGAGAACTCTAAGAAAGCAGGCGAAAGCAAAGAAGCTTCCTAGTATCCTCTGTCAGCTTCGAGGGTTCGGCTTGGCGATGACCGACCAGCCATTGAACTTCTCCATCGCTTTCCATCAAAAATTGACTCGACTTTTTTGAGGCATCGACTTTCAAGTCGATCAAAACATCGCTAATTTTTTTTCGCCCCTGCATGCCCAAAAGCTGAATTCGATCTCCGTCTTTCCACCTTCTAAAGCGAAGAGGGAAGACCAATCGATCGGCGTCGAAATAGTTAAGACCAATCGATCGGCGTCGAAATAGTTGATTCCAGGTTCATAGGTATCGGGTGCCTGTTCATGAAAAGACACTTCGTAGCGCCTTTCATCCAACTGCAACAAACGATCACCTTCTTGAAGAGTGATCTCAGCCATGCTCGGCTCGAATATCTCGGTCAAGACCAAAGCATTGCGTTCCTTGTACAAAACCCATTTTCCAGAACTGAATTGCTTTGATTCTTCTGAAGCCAAGGCACTATGGATGTCCTCCATCTGTGAGGACGAAAAGCCTTTTTCCTGAAGCCAATAAAAGATGAGCAAACTAGGGCTTGCATGCTCTTGAACGACCTTTATGTTGAGCGACTCGTTTGTGTTGTTTAAAATGAGATGTTCTTGAAAAAAGCTGTGCATTTCTGCTTGCACAAACAGCTCCATTTCTTGAATCCACCTCCGACTCTTGTCGGCCTGTCGAAGCAGCTCGGGAACTTCTTCCTTCCAGGAAGGAATCACATTATGCCGAAGACTGTTTCGCAAGTAGTTATCACTCTTATTGCTGCTGTCCTCGCGGAAATGAATTCCCTGATTTTTCGCAAAAGTTTCCAATTCCTCGCGGCTGGTAGAGAGCAAGGGACGGAAAAGTTCACCATTCCAGACCGACATGCCCGCGATGCCCGCAGGTCCGGATCCCCTTCCCAACTTAATCAACATTCCTTCGAACTGATCGTCTAAATGAGCCCCTGTAGCAATGGCCTGTAAGCCAAATTTCGATTTCAATTCACGAAACCAAGCATAACGAAGGTCCCGCGCTGCCATTTGAATCGAAACACCTTCCTTCTGGGCGTAGGCAACAGTATCAAAGCTCTTTAGTTTGAATTCGAGGCCATATTTCATTGCCTGCCCTTTAGCGAAGAGAGCATCTTCTTCGGATTCTTCACCTACCTCTCAATTGAAAATTGCAGTGGGCTATAACGGGCCTTTGTCTGGTCTTTAGGAGAAGGTGAAGTAAGCATGTCGAATCTAAGCCTCCGCTATAAGCCAACAGGATGTCCGACTCAAGCCGAGCCCTCTTCAATTCATCTTCTACAAGTTTGACTAAATCCAAGTCGTGCGACATGCTTCAAAATTCCTCAAATTTGCGACATGAGAGTAGCTATTGTTGGAGCCACTGGAATGGTTGGCCGAGAAATGCTGAAAGTTCTTGCAGAACGGAACTTCCCAATTACAGAATTAATCCCAGTCGCTTCAAGCAGATCGGTGGGAAAAAGCATTTCATTTGGTATGCAGGAATATCCAATTGTGTCGATTGAAGAGGCTGTTAAAATGGCACCCGACATCGCCCTTTTCTCAGCCGGGTCAGATGCCTCTCGTGAATGGGCGCCAAAATTCGCAGCTGCTGGAACGCGGGTCATCGACAACTCCTCCGCCTGGCGCATGAGCCAAGACCATAAATTGATCGTACCTGAGCTCAACGGCCAACAGCTAACATCCGATGATATGATCATAACGGCCAACAACTAACATCCGATGATATGATCATCGCTAACCCCAACTGTTCGACCATACAACTGGTGATGGTTTTAGGTCCTCTTCATAAAGCCTACACCATAAAACGGGTTGTCGTTTCAACCTACCAAAGCATCTCGGGAACAGGTTTGGCGGCAGTAAAGCAGATGGAGGCAGAACGTTCTGGTCAAAAAACAGAAATGGCCTACCCATATCCCATTGATCAAAATTGTTTGCCTCATTGCGACGTTTTCTTAGAGAACGATTACACCAAGGAGGAGATGAAATTGACCAATGAGAGTCGGAAGATTTTATCTCTGCCAGAACTGCGTCTTACAGCTACAGCAGTTCGAGTACCAGTTCAAGGCGGTCACTCAGAATCGGTCAACATTGAATTTGAATCTACTCCCGATGTGAGTGAAATTCGTAGAATCCTATCTCAAGAAACCGGTATAACTGTTCAAGACAATCCCGATGTAAATCAATATCCAATGCCCCTGTACGCCCGTGGAAAAGACGATGTTTTCGTTGGGAGAATTCGCTTGGATCATTCATTGGAAAATGGACTGAACCTTTGGATTGTAGCTGACAATTTGAGAAAGGGAGCAGCAACAAATGCAGTTCAAATTGCGGAGAAATTGATAGAATTGGAGATTCTCAATAAACTTTCGAAGGCATGAAAAAGCTCCTATTTTTCCTAATTCTTCCTCTGATCATACTCGCCTGCAATCAAGAGGTTGGAACAATGAGTTCAGTGTCGCCAACTGGTGAGCATCAAGTTGAGTTGTCCGCTTCAAAAACGATTGCTGAACCTATGCAGGTCACCGTGAAGTACTCTTCGAAGGGGAAAGTCACTGCTCAAAAAGTTCAGGTATTTGCCTCGGAAATCAATTATGAAAACGCGGATATCCTTTGGGCAACTGATGTGGACTGCAACATCAGCTTTCTTGAACAAGACGGAACGAAAAAAGGATTGTTGATCTCCAACACCAATGGAGTGATCGGTTTTCAGTCTTACCTCATCGAAGACTAGTACTTCAGTTCAAGGGCCGTGGAGGCTCACTTCCCCTCAACCACTACTACGATTTCTCCTTTGAGCTGTTTCGCTTGAAGCAATTCTTTTAATTCTTGTGTGGTTCCGCGGATAACCTCCTCGAACTTCTTAGTCAGTTCACGTACAATCACTAGACGACGTTCGGGGCCTAAATAGTCTAAGGCCTCCTCAGTGAATTTTTGAATTCGGTGCGGGCTCTCATAGAAAATCATGGTTCGCTCCTCAGTGGCCAACTCCCCCCAACGTTTTTGTCGTCCCTTTTTATGAGGCAAAAAACCTTCGAAAATAAATCGGTCGGATGGGAAGCCTGAGGTCGGATGGGAAGCCTGACAAGACGAGGGCGGGAATAAGTGCCGTTGCCCCCGGCAATACTTCCAATTCGACTCCGGCTTCTATGCATGCGCGAACAAGTAAAAAGCCAGGATCGGAAATGGCTGGCGTTCCTGCGTCGGAGATTAAGGCTACCAGATCTCTATTTTGAATCTCCTCGACGGTCTGTTCCAGAATTCGATGCTCATTGTCTTTGTGAAAGGCTCGCAAGGGAACGGTTGAACCAATGTGCTTCATGAGAAAGCCCGAAGTCCGGGTATCTTCTGCATAGACCAGATCAGCAGTTTTTAGAATGCGCACCGCGCGTTCAGTAATGTCTTCTAGATTTCCAATGGGGGTTGGCACGAGGATCAATCGACCCATACTATGCCTTTTGGTATCGACGGTTCAGTAAAGAGAGGAATGAACTGACGGCCTCAGACTCATAATCCCATTTGAACCTCTCTTCATACTTGGTTTGAATCAGACGTTTGGCGTCTTCCATAGAACCCAAGTGGTTCAGCTCCTCAATGGCCCGAGAGTATTCTGTTCCATCTCCTCTGAAGAGTTCATTCGCGTAAAAGAATCGCTCGTTCAGCCCAATTGCTTGCTTTAAATCCGGAATGCTTTGCTGTTCCATTTTGTTGGCGAAAGAGTGATCGTCGAAGCTTCGCTCTGAAATGGGTGTTCTTGCACCAAGTCCCAAACCTTTCTCCTCTTCTTCAAGTTCTTCGGGCATTTCTGCACGATTTTCTTCCGTTGATTCTTCAAGAACAACCTCTTCTTCCAATTGCTCAAGCTCTTCAGCAAGTTCGACTTCTTCTTGAACTTCTTCGGCTTGAAGGTCCTCCGAAACTTTAACAGAATCGAGATACAACTCTAGGTAATGATAGTTCCTGTTAACACATTCAAGCTGCATCCGAAATTCCATGCGATCCTCATCAGTCCAGTCTTCCCTTTGGTTTAGGATGTCCAGCTTCTTCAGCGCTTGCTGAATCTCGAGTATGATGCTTGCTTTTTCGGGTAACACGTGCTGCAATTTTGCCTGAAATGCTCAGGGTCAAATTTACTTAGATTTGTGTGAAGGGGCTATTCCAGACAATATGTTTTTAGAGAATAAGGCAGAGGCGAAGAAAGGGAGTGGATGGATTGAGGTCATTTGCGGCTCAATGTTCTCGGGGAAAACAGAAGAATTGATTCGCCGTTTGAGGCGTGCACAAATAGCCCGTCAAAAGGTAGAAATCTTTAAACCCGCCATCGACACGCGCTATCACCATGAAGACGTGGTGAGTCACGACGAAAATTCAATTCGCTCCACCCCAGTAAGCTCTTCAAGCAATATCCTCTTATTGAGCAATGAAGTCGAGGTCGTAGGAATTGATGAGGCTCAATTTTTTGATGACGAGCTTCCAAACGTTTGCAATCAACTCGCAAACAGCGGAATTCGTGTCATCGCTTCGGGCCTCGACATGGACTATTTAGGTAAGCCCTTTGGCCCAATGCCTCATCTGATGGCCATTGCCGAATATGTAACAAAGGTGCATGCCATTTGTGTTGAAACAGGGAAGCTTGCTCAATACTCTCACCGCATTTCTGGAGGCGACGACCTTGTGGAATTGGGAGAGCTGGGTGAATACGTTCCACTTTCAAGAGAGGCTTTCGCTCGTCGAATGGAAAAACCTCCAAAAGAGAAAGAATCTTGAACTATTCAATCGAGGAAATCGCTGGGATTCTTGGTGCGGAACTCTCCGAAGGTCCGTCTGTAACCGTAGATCATTTATTGATCGATAGTCGTCGTCTTTACGAGCCTAATAGCACTTTATTTTTTGCCTTAAACGGCAGAAATCACGATGGTCATCACTACATTGTTGACTGCGCCAGTAGAGGTGTGAGAGCTTTCGTGGCCGAGCGCAAAGTCGAAGGCGTACAAGATGTGCGCTGGCTTATTGTTGAGGACGTTAGGAAAGCTCTGCAGCTGCTCGCTTCATATCACAGGGATTCTTTTCAGCATCCTATAATCGCGATAACAGGTAGCAATGGTAAGACCATTGTAAAAGAGTGGCTCTATCAAATGTTGGGAGACCGTTACAGAATCGTGCGAAGTCCAAGAAGCTACAATTCACAAGTTGGGGTTCCATTGTCACTGTGGCAATTGTCGAATCGCTTCGACCTGGCCATCATCGAAGCTGGCATCAGTCTCCCAGGTGAAATGAAGACTTTGACAGAAATGATTCAATCAAACTTTGGTTTGATGACCAATATTGGTGATGCTCATTCCGTAAATTTTGATTCGCAGGAACAAAAATTGGATGAAAAGCTTGGACTCTTTGAACACTGCGACACCATCTTCTATTGTCGCGATCATAACTTAATTCACCAAAAACTCAAGAGCAGGTACCCTAATAAAAACTTGGTTTCCTGGAGTAAGGAAAGTTCCGATTCCCTTCAATTAGTCAATGCTTCCGCCGATGAACGAAGCAAAATTTTGGTGCGACACGAAGGACAGCAACATAGATTTGAAATTCCATTTTCCGATGAAGCATCCATAGAAAATTTCATGCACGTTCTCAATGTGGCCTTCTACTTCGAAGCTCCCGTGGAGGGATTGCAACAAAGTGCTGAGCGCCTCTCGGCAGTTAATATGAGGATGGAATTGAGTCGAGGTCAAAATCGATGCACCCTCATCAACGACAGCTACAATTCAGATTTACCTAGCATAATCAATGGGATAGAATGGCTTTCTCGTCAGAAGCAGCACAAAAAAAAGACGGTCATCCTCTCAGCACTTGAGCATGAAATTCAAAACGTTTCAGAAGTTTATGAGAAGCTCAATTTAATCCTTCAAGAAAAAGGTATTCAGCGCTTTATTGGCATTGGTTTTCAAAAAGAGGATCAAATTTTTAGTTTACATGAGAACCATTATTACGCCGACACGAAAGAATTCATCTCCGCGCACCACCTCCTAAAAATCGACGACGAAGCCATTCTAATAAAGGGAGCTCGGAACTACAATTTCGAAGAGGTTGCCAAGGCACTTCAAGAGCAGAATCACTCTACGGTATTGGAGATCAACTTAAACAGCTTAGTGCACAACCTTCAAGTTTATAGATCCTTGCTCAAACCCCGAACGAAGATCATGGCCATGGTAAAGGCGAGTTCATATGGCTCAGGGGGAATTGAGGTGGCTCAAAAACTGGAAAATTCTGGCGTGAACTACCTGGCTGTTGCTTATGCCGATGAAGGTGTTGAACTAAGAAAGGCAGGAATCTCCAGCTCCATTGTTGTGCTAAATCCTGAGAACCGGAGTTTTAATTCACTGATCAAACATCGCCTCGAACCTGAGATTTTCAGCATCGAGATGCTTCGTGAGTTCGCCTTCAGTCTTCAACACAACCTGTTGGCGGAAGAAATTCCCTTTCCAATTCACATCAATCTCGATACTGGAATGCACCGCTTGGGCTTCATAGAAGAGGAACTCGAGGAGCTAGTTGTCTTTCTAAAGTCGAACGCGGAATTGGAAGTTAAAAGTGTGTTTACCCATTTATCGAGTGCCGACAATTCCGAGGAGGACTCGTACACGAAACAACAAATTGAGCTCTTCACGAAATACTCGGAATTCATTGAAGCGGGCATTGGTAAAGTTGTTCTTCGACATGTTCTGAATACAGCGGGTGTAGAACGATACCCGGAACATCAATTTGATATGGTGCGTTTGGGAATCGGACTCTACGGAGTATCCCCAAGTCAATCGATACAGAAAAAATTACGTGTCGTTGGAAGCCTAAAGGCGCGTATCCTTCAAATCAAACAATTGAAACCCGGAGATTCTGTAGGATATTCTCGCAGTTTCAAAGCCAGTTCAAACACACGAATTGCTACGATCGCCTTAGGTTACGCCGATGGGCTTTCACGCTCGTTGAGCAATGGAAAGGGAAGTTTAATGTGGAATGGAAATGCGCTCCAAATTGTTGGCACTGTGTGTATGGACATGTGTATGGTGGATATTGGAGACTACGATTGCCACGTCGGAGATGAACTGGAATACTTCGGTCTCAACCAGAGTCTTATGTCGATTGCCCAAAAACTCAATACAATCTCTTATGAAGTTCTGAGTTCTATACCTTCTAGGGTCAAGCGCACTTACATCGAAGAATAAGTGGCACAGCATTTGGCTTTAGAGGTTTGAACTTCAAAACCTTGTGTTATGAAAAAGATGATCCTTCTGTTGAGTCTCGGAATTTTCTTCTTGGCATTTAAGCCACTAGAAAAGCATCTTGCGATTGAATCCTTAGCTATACGGACTTTTGTCCCTAGCCCTGAATCTCCATTTAAGGTCGGAGAAAAACTAAGCTACCAACTTCGCTATGGCTGGATAGAAGCCGGAAAAGCGGAACTAGAAATTCAGTCTACCAATCAAGCTTTTGAAGGTTCTCCGATTTTACACATGGTTGGAACTGGGTATTCGGAAGGAACCTTCGATTGGTTTTACAAGGTGAGAGATCGCTATGAGACCTATGTTGATGTGGCCGCACATCGTCCTCATAAATTCATTCGAAAAATTCATGAAGGAGGATTCCATATGGAGCGGGAGCTCATTTTCGATCAGAAAGAAAAGTTGGTTCGCACCGATAAGAAGGGTGAAATGAAAATCCCTTCCGATGTACAGGATATGCTGTCGAGCTTTTACTACCTCCGAACCTTAGACATGGAAAATGCAAGCATTGGGGATGTATACGTCGTAAATGCTTTTCTGGACTACGAACTGTTTCCGTTCAAAGTGAAGTACCTCGGTACCGAAACAGTGAAAGTCAAAAAAGGCAAGTTCTTGTGCTACAAGTTTGTTCCTGTAGTTCAAAAAGGAAGAATCTTCAAAGATGAAGAGGACCTCGAATCTTCAAAGATGAAGAGGACCTCGTCGTTTGGGTCAGTAAAGACAAAAACAAGATTCCAATACTAGCGAAAGCAGATGTGCTTGTCGGCAGCATTAAGATGGAGATTGACACCTACGAAGGGCTCATTGGCCCGATCTCAAAAATCTAGACAAGTCCTTGTGCCTTCATTGCTTCAGCTACTTTAATGAAGCCGGCAATGTTTGCACCTTTAACATAGTCGATGTAGTCACCTTCAGCCCCGTACTTAACACATGCAGAGTGAATGTTGCGCATGATGTCATGAAGCTTGCTGTCCACTTCTTCAGCTGTCCAAGACATGCGAAGTGAGTTCTGAGACATCTCTAAACCTGAAGTAGCAACGCCACCTGCATTCGAAGCTTTACCTGGAGCAAACAAAATTTTCTTAACCCCAAAGATTTCAATAGCAGCAGGAGTACAAGGCATGTTAGCTCCTTCACTCACACAAATAGCTCCGTTCTCAACCAAGGTATTGGCATCCACTTCGTCCAACTCATTCTGAGTAGCACATGGCAATGCGATGTCCACAGGAATACTCCACGGTCTTTTGCCTTCATGAAATTCACATCCGTATTTGTCTGCAAATTCTTTTATGCGCCCACGCTTAACGTTCTTAAGTTCCATTATGAACTGAAGTTTTTCAGCGTCCAATCCGTTTGGATCGTAAATGAAACCAGTTGAATCAGACATGGTGAGCACTTTGGCTCCAAGTTCCATTGCCTTTTCAGCTGCATATTGAGCAACATTCCCTGATCCAGAAATGGCTACACGCTTTCCATTAAAGTTTTCGTTGCGTGATTTCAACATCTCCTGCGCGAAATAGACGTTTCCATATCCAGTTGCTTCTGGACGAATCAAACTACCTCCGTAGGAAATTCCTTTTCCTGTAAGGATTCCGCTGAATTCATTTCGAATTCGTTTGTACTGGCCAAACATAAATCCGATCTCGCGACCACCTACACCAATATCACCTGCTGGAACGTCAGTGTCGGGACCAATGTGACGACTTAGTTCAGTCATGAAGCTCTGGCAGAAGCGCATCACCTCATTGTCTGACTTTCCTTTTGGATCGAAATCTGAACCTCCTTTACCCCCGCCCATTGGAAGGGTGGTAAGACTATTTTTGAAAACCTGTTCAAACCCAAGAAACTTCAAGATCGAGAGGTTGACACTTGGATGAAATCGAAGACCACCTTTATATGGCCCGATGGCTGAATTCATTTCAATTCGATACCCACGGTTGAATTGAAAGTCTCCTTTATCGTCAATCCATGGTACTCGGAACATAATTGTTCGTTCCGGCTCCGTCATTCGCTCGAGAAGGGCGATGTCGTCGTACTTGGGGTTTGCCTTCATAAATGGAATGATGACTTCTGCCACTTCTTCCACTGCTTGAAGGAATTCTGCTTCATTTGGGTTCCTATCGGAAACTCCTTTTACAAAAGCGTTGATTTGGTCTTGATACTGTGTCATGTGCGCGTTAAAAATCGCGCAAAGTTAGCCATTCTTTTTTTCTGGCAAGCTTACTTTCGCGCAAAGTTAGCCATTCTTTTTTTCTGGCAAGCTTACTTTTTCTTTAGAGAATTGAGGTATAATAGACTGTTTTCGTGCTACTTAGGGCTTGTATCCAACACCTTTAGCTTCCTCTTGTCGCTTACTTTTCGCCGATTATATCTAAAGCTGCGGAGAATTAAGCCTGAGCCTGCAAGAGCCGCACCGATTGGAAGAACTTCTGAGCCAATTAATGGCTTTGAGCGACTCAATAAGGCATTGGTTAAATCCAGCCCCACGTAAAATACAGCCCCAGTAAGGCTTAGGTTCGACAGAAATTGAATTCCCCGTCGGTGGTGAAGAATGGTTTTGATGTCAGATAGTAGTACTTCTTCTCCTGAGAGAATTATTGAAGAGTCTAGTATGCTCTCTAAATATCCACTAAACCGAATTCCGTTTTGGTGAACGTAGGTCATGGGACTGCCTGCAAAAAAGCGATCCCGCTTTTTAGGGTTTTCATGCTCGTGCACAAGGATAAGCTGCGCAAAGGCTTGATTGATGAGTAAAAAGAAGAGAATGAATGCTGGGATCCGCTTTGGGCTCCTATTTAATTTCAACGGCAGCCTCGGTTGAAGCTTCGTTGACAAAATAGATTTTGCGCTGGTCCACAATGAACGTATCATAGTTATATGCCAAGATACGGACCTTTGCAAGACCCGCAGTCAGAGTGTCCAACTCAAAGCTTGTGAAGTTGTAAGATGAGAAACTGGAATTCTCCTCACGACTCAAAAGCACAGTCCCACTTGTATCCATAATCTGGTATAATACCGCGTCTGCATCTGAAGGCAGTCCATTGAGGCTTAATGTATATGTTGTAGATCGATCGATGGTGGGGTTGAATTGAATGCCGCTTATGCTTGGCCATGCAGTTTGACGCGATTCAATAATCGTGGGATACCTCTGTCCGCCATCCACTCTCCAGTTTACCTGTTCCTTAAAGTAATAAGAGCTGTCCGGTGAGCTGAATACATAAGTATTGTTGTCTGACTGGCTGAGTCGTTCCCCATTTGCTGAAACCACCCCTAGGTCGACAAAGAAATTGGTAGTGTCGTAGAACCCAACCAAAGCCTTTCCTCGAATGTTTTGAATTTGAAACGGAGAACCTTCAACGAACACGATTTCATTTTGAGCGATTAAATAGCCATCGGCATCACTGAAACTTGGATGTCCAGAAAGGTCCTCTCTATCACCTCCCACAATGTCAACCTCTTTTACGACTTCGTCTGAACCGTTTTCGTTTTTCGCAATCAGTTTAACACTGTATAGGCCTGGTTCATTGTAGCGGTGAACTGGGTTTATGGCAAAGCTTGAATCTCCATCATCAAAAATCCAAATGAATTCATCTACAACTCCAACAGAGGTGTTCAAGAAATCCACAACTCCCGCTCGCTTTACTACGGAATCGAAATTTGCTTTCGGCGCTTTTTTTCCACAGGAAAAAAGCATGAAAAGCGCTGAAATCAGCAGAATCGAATGTGTTCTATGTGCTTTGATAAGTCGCTCAAATTAGGGACGGGGTCAAAAGTACAATTTTGAAAACGTACTAAAGAAAGCTCTTATTATCCGCAACTTTTTCATCCTCTTTTCGAAAGATCAAAAAATGCTTGAATCACAAGGAGTTAAAATAACTTATTGTATTGGATAATGCTTACATTTGCAGCCCTTTTTTAAGCCCCTGTGCAAGAACACGTAAAAATATTCGCTGGAAGATCTTCCGAAAAACTCGGAAGAGAAATTGCTCGCAATTATGGAGCAGAATTGGGCAAGTGCACCATGTACGAGTTCAGTGATGGCGAAATTCAACCCTCGTTTGAAGAGACTGTTCGTGGAGACACCGTATTCATTATTGCCTCCACCTTCCAGCCCGTCGACAATTTGATGGAGCTTCTTCTCATGGTTGATGCAGCCAAAAGAGCTTCCGCAGCGCACATCGTTGCTGTGATGCCTTACTTTGGTTATGCTCGTCAAGATAGAAAGGACAAACCTAGAGTCGCTATTGGGTCGAAGCTGGTTGCGAACCTTCTTTCTGCAGCAGGTGTTACGCGCGTAATGACCATGGATTTACACGCCGACCAAATCCAGGGCTTCTTCGAAGTTCCAGTAGATCACTTGTTCGCTTCTACCATATTTCTTCCGCACTTGCAAGCAAGTAGATCCGACAATATGGTCATGGCTGCTCCAGATACAGGAGGGACAAAAAGAGCCAACGCATATGCAAAGCATCTAGATTGCGGCTTGGCCATTTCTTACAAGCAGCGTAAAAAGGCAAACGAAGTTGCCAACTTAACAGTAATTGGAGATGTTTCAGGTAAGGATGTTGTGATCGTCGACGACATCATTGACACTGCCGGAACACTTACAAAGGCCTCGGATATGATGCTGGAAAACGGAGCGAGAAGCGTACGCGCCTATTGCACACACGCCGTTCTTTCAGGTCCAGCATACGAAAGAATTGAAAGCTCCTCATTAACGGAGTTGGTGGTCACGGACAGCATTCCGTTGACACAGGAAAGCAGTAAGATTAAAGTTTTAAGTGTGAGTGGATTGTTTGCAGAAGTAATCACCAATGTGGTTGCCGGTCGATCAATAAGCTCCCATTTTATCGTTTAAACAGATTGAAGTCATGAAAACAATTCAAATTCAAGGTGAAAAACGCGCTGATGTAGGCGGTAAAAACTCAAAAGCCTTGAGAAGAGAAGGAATGGTTCCTTGCGTTGTATACGGTGGAAAAGAGAACGTTCACTTCAGCGTTGATATTAGGAAATTTGATCACCTTATTAAAACGAGAGATGTATTTCTCGTAATCCTAAACATTGATGGTGCTGAGCACAAAGCAATTTTGAAAGCCGTTCAATTCCATCCCGTAACAGATTTGGCAATTCACGCAGACTTCTTCGAAGTTACTGATGATGTGCCATTTGATGTAAGCATACCAGTATCTACAACCGGAGCTTCACGCGGTGTTCTAAATGGAGGTGTTCTTCGTTTGGTTCGTCGTAAACTTCGTTTGAAAGGTCTCATGAATGCCATCCCAGAATCTTTCGAACTAGACATTACCGATCTTAAAATTGGTGATTCTATCAAAGTCCGTGACCTCAACTACCCTGGCCTTGAGTTTCTTGAACCAGACGGTGGTGACGTTGTAGCTGTTCGAACCGCACGTGGTGCCATCGAAGATGAAGAACCAGACGAAGAGGAAGGCGAAGAAGGAGCAGCTGAAGGCGCAGAAGCAAGTGCTGAAGGTGATGAAGCAAAAGCTGAAGCCCCTGCCGAAGCATAGCATTGCAGCATGAAGTATTTGGTATTCGGACTCGGAAACATCGGAGCAGAGTACGAGAATACTCGTCATAATATTGGATTTTTAACGCTGGACGCTCTCACTGAGGAGTCCAGCGTTTCTTTTTCCACCGTACGCCTAGGTGATCGCGCGGAGCTAAAGCATCGAGGACGAACACTTATCCTTATTAAACCGAGCACCTATATGAACCTCAGCGGGAAGGCGGTTCAGTATTGGATGCAACAAGAATCTGTACCCATTGAGCGGGTGTTGATTGTTACAGACGACCTATCCATTCCTTTCGGGAAGCAACGCTTGAGAAATAAAGGAAGCGACGGAGGGCACAACGGACTCAAAAACATCATAGCTATTCTGGGCAGATCCGATTTTGCTCGACTACGATTCGGCATTGGAAACGAATTCAACAAAGGTCAGCAGGTGAACTATGTACTCTCTGAATGGGAGAAATCAGAGCAAACATTGCTCGATCAGAGAATTGAAGTCGCTAAAGACACGATTCGTGCCTTTGCATTTTTACCCGTCCAACAAGCTATGTCGGACTTCAACAGCAAATAATTACAGACTTTTTCGGATAACATCGGTCATCGAAATGCGACCGCTCAGCTCTTGTCGCAAACTCGAAATTGGAATGCGCGATTGTTCCATTGTGTCTCGGTTGCGCAGAGTTACCATATCATCTTCTAAGCTGTCGTGATCAATGGTGATGGCAAATGGGGTTCCGATGGCGTCCTGACGTCTGTACCGCTTTCCTATGGAGTCTTTTTCATCGTACTGACAATGGAAGTCCAACTGAAGGTCGTGCAAGATTTTGCGAGCCAATTCTGGGAGTCCATCCTTCTTGACTAAGGGAAGTATCGCTAACTTATATGGAGCTAGGAATGCTGCGATTTTAAGCATCGTACGGCTTGAGCCGTCTTCGAGTTTCTCTTCCTTATAAGCGGCTGTTAAAACTGCCAAGAACATCCGATCAAGCCCGATTGAGGTTTCAACCACATAAGGAACGTATGAGGTGTTGCTCTCGTGGTCGAAGTATTGGAGCTTCTTTCCGCTGTGTTCTTCGTGCGATTTTAAGTCAAAGTCAGTTCTTGAATGGATTCCCTCCAACTCCTTGAAGCCCATCGGAAAGTCGAACTCAATATCGCAGGCGGCATTGGCGTAATGTGCCAACTTGATGTGGTCGTGAAAACGATACGCCTCAGCGCCAAACCCAAGGGCCTGATGCCATTTCATGCGCTTTTCTTTCCAGTGCTCATACCATTTCAACTCTTCTCCAGGCTTAACAAAGTATTGCATCTCCATCTGCTCAAATTCTCTCATACGGAAGATGAACTGACGAGCTATTATTTCATTCCGAAAGGCCTTACCAGTCTGTGCAATTCCGAACGGCAACTTCGCCCGGCCACTCTTATAAACATTCAGGAAATTCACGAATATCCCTTGGGCCGTTTCTGGCCTTAAATAGATTTTACTTGCGCCATCTGCCAATGAGCCAAGCTCTGTAGAAAACATCAAGTTAAACTGACGCACTTCGGTCCAATTCCGACTTCCAGAAACTGGATCGGCAATCTGTAATTCTTCAATGAGTGTTTTAATTCCTTCAAGATCGTTTGAATCGAGGCAGTCGCGCATCCGATCTTCAATCATCTTGATTTGCTCTTGGTACTTGACCACACGAGGATTGGTTTTAACAAACATGGCTTCTTCGAAGCTTTCTCCAAATCGCTTTGCCGCCTTAACAACTTCCTTTTTGATTTTTCCACGAATTTTTTCCATGAACTCCTCGAGAAGAACGTCTGCACGGTAACGCTTTTTTGAGTCTTTGTTGTCGATGAGAGGGTCATTAAACGCATCCACGTGTCCAGAGGCTTTCCAAGTTGTCGGGTGCATGAAAATAGAGGCGTCTAAACCATGAATGTTTTCATGTGCATGAACCATCGACTTCCACCAATAATCGCGTATATTCTTTTTCAACTCAACGCCCAACTGTCCATAATCATAGGCCGCCGACAGTCCATCGTAGATCTCAGAAGAGGGAAAAATAAATCCATACTCCTTGGAGTGAGAGATGATTTTCTTGAGCAGATCTTCCTTGTTTTCCATGGCGACAAAAGTAGTTAAATGCACTCCCAAAGAAGGACAAGTTGACGGCTATCCTTTTTACACATGAAGGTCTTGAAATCCCTTTTATTCCAAAGAAAGTACAAAGGCAATTCGGCTAATTTTGTTGGAAACAGCACCTATGAACATCATCGTTCCAATGGCCGGCATGGGAAAACGCATGCGCCCGCACACACTCACCGTTCCAAAGCCTCTCATTCAACTTGCTGGGAAGAGCATTGTTCAACGACTTGTGGAAGACATTGTAGCTGTTTGCGACGAACCCATTGAGGAAATAGGTTTTATCATCGGCCACTTTGGTGAAGCCGTTGAGCAAGAGCTTCTCAGCATTGCGCAAGGTCTCAATGCAAAAGGGCGAATCTATTATCAAGAAGAAGCCCTGGGTACTGCCCATGCAATTCTATGTGCTGAAGCAAGTTTGCAAGGGAAGACAATTGTCGCTTTTGCAGATACCCTATTCAAAGCCGATTTTAAAATATCCGACGAACAAGACGGCGTTCTCTGGGTGAAACAAATTGATGACCCGAGCGCCTTTGGTGTTGTGGAGTTGAATGCGGCCGGACAGATTGTAGACTTTGTTGAAAAGCCTGAAACCTTTGTATCCGATCTGGCCATGATTGGCGTTTACTACTTCAAAGACGGCGAGAATTTGAAGGCTGAGCTTCAATACCTAATTGACAATAAAGTCATCAAAAGCGGAGAATACCAACTTCCTGATGCGCTCAGAAACATGACCAATAAAGGCCTTCGTTTTGTTCCAGGAAAAGTGGGAGAATGGCTCGATTGCGGAAACAAAGATGCCACCGTTCATTCCAATCAACGGGTTTTAGAGCACATTGGGCATTCGGTTGAATCTTCATTCGAGGATTTTAAAAATGTAGAAATAGTTCCTCCTTGCTATATTGCAGAAGGTGTTGTTCTCAAAAATTGTAAAATCGGACCTCATGTGAGCTTAGGGCGAGCTTGTGAAATAGAAGATGCCGTAATCTCGAACAGCATTCTTGCCGAAGAAGTAAAGGTGACAAATGCACAGCTTTCCAATAGTATGTTGGGCAGTCACAGTACCTTTGAAGGTCGAGGAACAGATCTTGCTAGCGATGTGAGTATAAGTGCTTACAGCAGCGTTAAACTTTAGACTTGAGATTTCTTATTTCATTTTTCATTCTTGCCCTTCTCAGTTCATGTGGAGGGTCACGCTCCATTGCAACTGATGAGAAGTCGAGAAAATCGATGATCGATGAAGCCGTTCAAATGGATTTTGATCGAAAGTTTTTTCGCGCCAATCAGGAGAAAATAATGGGCAATGAGCAAGAAGCTCTGCGTTTGTTTGACGCTTGCCTGCGCATCAATTCAGAGTGTGCAACCTGTCTGTACGAGTCGGCTAGAATTCTTCGGTATCAAGGTCGAGGTGATGAAGCCTTGGGTCGACTGGAAGCCGCGACCAAACTTGACAAGGACAACAAGTACTTCTGGCTCGAATTGAGCGAGATGTACTCTGATTTCAAGCTCTTCGCCAAAGCCTCGGCTTGCTTGGAAAAAGTCATCCTTCTGGATCCATATCAAAGCATCCACTACCAAAAGCTCATTCAGGTACAATTGTCTTCTGGAGATGTCAAGAAAGCCATCGCTACCTTCGAACGCATTGAAGAAGTTTTTGGGCTTTCACCAGACATAAGCCTTGAGAAGCAAGAGCTGATGCTAAAGTCGGGAGACGTTGAGGGTGCAATTAAAGAACTGGAAGCCTTGATCCTACAATTCCCTGAAGAACCGAAATACTACGCAATTCTTGCCGAGCTCTACAGAGGTAAGGGGGAGGTCGAAAAATCTCTTCAAACCTTAGATGAGCTCAGAAAATTGCAACCGGACAATGCCTTCGTACAACTCAGCTTGGCAGAATATTATTCTGAAGCGGGCGACAAGAAGAAGGCTTTCGAATTTTTAATGACCGCCTTTGAGAACGAAGATCTTGACATCGATTCAAAAATTCGCTACTTGCTGAAATTTTATGCTCTCAGCAACCAAAACGACAGCCTTACCAAAGATGCATTTGAGCTGGCAAAGACTACGATTCGAGTCCATCCTGAAGAAGCCAAGGCTCATACAATGTTGGCGGACTTCTATACGCGTGAAAATGAACTTATACTCGCTCGAGAGTCCTACAGAACAGCTGTTGAACTTCAATCTGACAACTATTCAATTTGGTCCCAATTGATCTTGATTGAATCTCAGCTGAGTGACTTTAAATCCATGTTGAACGAGAGTCAACGTGCAATGGATCTTTTTCCAAATCAAGTCACATTCTATTATTTCAATGGCTTGGCAAATTCACAACTCAAAAACTACCCTGCCGCCATTTCAGTCATGAATAAGGCTTTGCCAATGGCCGAGTTGAATCCAAATTTGAAAGTCCAGTTACTTTCTTCCTTAGGAGACTCGTACTACTTCAACGAACAACATGAAGAATCGGATGATGCATATGACAAAGCTTTGCTGCTTGACCCAAACAATGTTTATGTTTTAAACAACTACAGTTATTTTCTCTCCTTGCGCAAGCTCAATTTGGATCGTGCCAAATCGATGTCAAAGAAATGTGTTGAATTAGAGCCTACTTCACCAACCTATCTCGACACCTACGCATGGGTACTCTTTCAGGCTGGGGAGTCGGAAGAAGCTAAAAAAGCCTTAGAACTTGCTATGAATTTCGGAGGAGCAGAAAATGGCGAAATCCTCAGTCATTATGGCGATGTTCTGAACAGCCTTGGAGATTTTCAAGGAGCGATTAAATACTGGGAAAAAGCTCGAGAAAAAGGGCAAGCTGAAACGACTTTGAAGTCAAAAATCGATGTTGCAAAAAAGAAACTTTAAGGTCTTTTTCTTCTCTTTTTTGATCCTTGCGAGTTTGGGCTCGTGTAAGTCAAACAAGAAGATTGTTGGCACCCATTCCCTTGAGCGTATATCGCTGAACGATTTATTGAAAAAGGTCGATGCAAATGAATTCAGGACTCCTGGCCTATCAATCAAGATGAACGTGGCCTTCAAAACCGATAAACTCTCCGACAGCTTTAAAATGTATGCTCGCCTAAAGCAAGACAGCATTCTCTGGCTATCTGCAACTTATTACAAAGTAGAAGTTGCTAGAATATTGGTCACCCCCGACTCGGTTCAATTGCTCGACAAACGAAACAAGAAATACTACGTGGGCGACTTCAGAGTACTGAATGAAAACTTCAATACAGACTTCAACTTCTATAGCCTTCAGGACCTTATCTTGGGAAATGCAAACTCAACTACAAGCACGTCAAAAATGAAGCTCTCAGAAGAGGATGAACACTACATTATGGGCACAACGAAGAAGTTTAAAAAGGTTCATGACATTCGAGTTACACAGCTCAAGGACAACCTTGCTGAAAAGCCGGAAGATGAGGAGGGTGAATTGGTTGTTCCCAAATCCTTTGTTCTAGACTATAAATACTTCATTAATCCAAAGCGCTTCAAAGTTGATCGATTGATGGTACGCGATGAACGACATAACAAATCGATTTTCATTAAGTACGATGACTTCAGGGAAGTTGGCTCGGGATTATTGCCCCACGAAATTCTCTACAACATTGTTACGAATGAGATCTTCAAGGTGAATGTTACCTATTTGCGAAGCGAAGCAGAAGACGCCTTGCTGTTCCCCTTCAAAGTGACTGATAAATACGAACGCGTAGTTTATTGATATGCGCATTCTCATCGCCATTCTTTTCATCGCCTTTCTTAGCCCAAATCAGAGCTTCGGGCAAGACAAACGCCGCAGGCTGGAAAAGGAAAAGTCGCAGCTGAGAAAGGACATTCAGTACAAGAATAAACTGCTTAAAGAAACGGCCAAGAGCAAGTCGAGCTCATTGAATGAGCTGTACCTCCTTCGCAAGAAAATCGCCAACCGGGAGGCGATGATTCACAACATCAGAAACGAAATAGGTTTATTGGAAGAGGAGAGCGAGATGGTTTCCGATTCAATTAAGTTCTTAGAAGATAAGCTGGTGATCTTGAAAGAGGAATACGCTCAGATGATCTACTATGCCTATCTCAACAGAAGTGCCTACGATCGACTGATGTTCGTTTTTGCCGCCGACGATTTTAACCAGGCTTATAAGCGACTGCGCTACTTACAACAATATTCAGCTTTCAGGATTCAACAAGGTGCAACCATTCGAAATACGAGCGATTCTTTAAGTTCAAAGAAATTGCAGCTAGAAGCCAAGAAAAAGGAACAAGAAGATTTGATTGTAAATCTCAATTCAGAGAAGCAATTGCTCGACGGAGAACGGGGAAACCAGCAGAAAGTATTCAATGCTCTCACCAGTAAAGAGAAGGAGTTGAAAAACGAAATCAGCAAGAAGGAAGACGAATCGAGAAAATTGCAAAGAGCGATTCGTCGCATCATCGAAGAAGAGATGCGCAAGCAGAAAGAGAAGGAGGGTGGAAAAGGCTACCAATTAACGCCTGAGGCAAAAGCTCTTTCAAGTAAGTTCGAAAGCAATAGGGGGAAACTCCCTTGGCCACTTCAGAAAGGAGTTATTACCGAGGAGTATGGTGAGCATTGGCATCCCATCTTGAAGCAAGTAAAGGTGAATAACAACGGCATCAATATCAGTACAGAAACTGGCGAGCAAGCAAGAGCCGTATTCGATGGAGAAGTGACTGGGGTAATCGTTTTACCAGGCTCTGGAAAGGCAATTATGGTTCGTCATGGAGAATACTTGAGCGTATACTCGAACCTCAAGGAGGTCTTCGTTCAGAAAGGAGATAAGGTTGAAACAAAAGAACCGATAGGCAGCCTGCTCACAGATCCTTCAAAGGGTAAGACTGAAATTCACTTTGAGGTATGGAAAGGTCAGGAGACCATGAATCCAACTACCTGGCTGTATAACGCGAACTAGTTCTTTACGAAGTTCAAATTAAAGAAGTGAAAATCGGGATTGGGTAGGTCAATGGTATAACCAAGTTTTCCGTTTTCCTTCTTGAAGGTCACGACTCCCCAAGGAAGAAAATCATCTTTCCACTGAATGCGATAACTGTCGCCTTGCCAATGTTCCAACTTCGAAACGAACATCTGTTTGGCTGGATCCAACTGCAGCACGTAGGCTTGTTTTTTCTTCTTTCCTACCTTGGTAAGGCTGGAAGTACCGTACATTTTATCGGTGTAGGTTCCGAGGAGTGAATCCATTGGTATTACAGCCAGCGAATCTGCCTTTCGTTCCGCGATTTTCTTTTCTCTCTTAGCGTCTAGGCTAGCGTAGTACTTTAGGTAATTCTCACGGGCATTACCACACCAATCCTTTGGCTCATCGCCCATAAACATATCAATGATGTAGTACATCATCGAGCTTGGAAGGTTGCTCTCGCCGTTGGTGAGAATGATGAAGCCCATTTCCATTTCAGGAACCATGGCAATCTTGGAGATGTATCCTGGAAGACCCCCGCCGTGGTGCATCACGCGCTTTCCTTTATAATCTTGCAGAAACCAACCCAAACCATATCCCTTGTAATTCGTTCCGAACTCAATTTCCGATTGGTGCGTTCTGAGTGGGGTATGCAATTGACTTGCATTTCTAATTGTGGACATCGACAAAACCGTATCCTTATTTGCAATGCCCTCGTTCAACCAGCAGCGAATCCATCGCGTCATGTCAACCACATTTGAATTGATGGCCGCCGCACCACCAAAGCTGTCGTAATTCATGAGCGCATTTTGCTTTCCCTTTTGATTTTGCCCCTTCACATGAGGTAGAGCGATGTCTTGATTTTCTTGGTAGGAAGTGATGCTTGTGTTGGAAGCACGCATGCCAATATTATCGAACAACTCCTGATCGACAAATTCATCCCAAGACTTGCCCGTCACAGCCGGAATAAGCTCCCCTGCTGCAATGAACATGATGTTCTGGTAACCATATTGATATCTGAACTCATAGGTCGGTGGCAGGTGCTGAAAACGGCTTAAGATTTCAGCGCGGGAATAATTGGTTCCGTACCACAACAAATCACCATCGAAGGTTTTGTATCCGCTTCGGTGACACAACAAATCGCGCACAGTAAAATGATCGCTCACATAGTCGTCGTACAACTTCCAATTCGGTAGGTGTTTTTTGACTGGGTCGTCCCACTCAACTAAACCCTGATCGACTAATTTTCCGACGGCTGCTGCCGTGAATGCCTTTGAAAGTGAGGCGATGCCAAACATTGTATTGGTCGTGATGGCGCCCCCTTCGAGTTCAGATTTTACTCCGTAACCTTTTTGATAGACTACAGCACCATCTTTCACAATTCCTATAGCCAAACCAGGAATGTCATGATCGACCATAGCCGCTTTGATGTATGCATCAAGTTTTCGAAGATTGAGGTCTTGTGCACTCCCAGCCAGAGAGCCAATCAAAAGGCTAACTATCAGGGCGGCCGTCCTCAATAACTTCGAAAAATTATCCATAAGATTCTTTAGTATAATCCCACTCCTCCATGAATTTGGTGGTGTAGTCGCCTTTGATAAACTGTTCATTTTTCATCAGGCGCTGGTGAAATGGAATGGTGGTTTTCACTCCTTCAACAATGTACTCATCCAATGCTCGAGACATCTTTTTGATGGCTTCTTGTCGTGTTTGAGCCACAACAATGAGCTTTGATATCATACTGTCGTAGTTCGGCGGAATGGTGTAGCCGCCATAAACGTGTGTATCGAGTCGAATGCCTATTCCACCAGGTTCGTGGTAGGTTGTTAGTGTGCCTGGGTTTGGCATCCAATTGTTGAATGGGTCTTCCGCATTGATTCTACACTGAATCGCATGTGCTTTCGGCAAATAATTCTTTCCTGAAATTGGAACTCCGGCAGCAATGAGAATCTGTTCCTTCACAAGGTCGTAGTTGATTACTTCCTCAGTAATCGTATGTTCCACTTGAATTCGAGTATTCATCTCCATGAAGTAGTAATTCTTGTGCTTATCGACCAAAAATTCTACTGTTCCAACTCCTTCATAGTTCACTGCAGAAGCAGCTTTGATGGCCGATTCACCCATCTTCTTGCGAAGAGCTGGAGTCATAAATGGCGAAGGGGTCTCTTCAACTAACTTTTGATGACGACGTTGAATCGAGCAATCGCGTTCGCTCAAATGACAGAATGCACCATATTGATCTCCAGCAATTTGAATTTCAATGTGGCGAGGTTCCTCAATGAACTTCTCCATGTACATCCCATCGTTTCCAAATGCAGCTTTTGCTTCACGACGTGTACCTTCCCAGGCGTCCTTCATTTCTTCTTTCGACCAAACAACGCGCATTCCTTTTCCACCGCCACCGGCTGTTGCCTTTAGCATTATAGGATAAACAGTTTCCTCGGCAACCTTAAGAGCCTCCTCATAAGATTCAAGAATTCCAGCAGAGCCGGGAACACATGGAACGCCAGCGGCAATCATAGTTGCTTTTGCTGTTGCCTTGTCGCCCATACCTTCAATTTGCTCAGGAAGGGCTCCGATGAACTTAAATCCATGCTCCTTACACATCCTCGAGAACTTGGCATTTTCAGACAAGAAGCCATAACCGGGGTGAATTGCATCGGCATTGGTGATTTCCGCAGCAGAGAGAATATTTGAAATTTTCAAATAGCTCTCAGCACTGGCTGGTGGACCAATGCAAACCGCTTCATCTGCAAAGCGCACGGGCAAACTATCTGCATCCGCAGTAGAATATACGGCCACAGTTTTAATGCCCATTTCCTTACAGGTTCGGATAATTCGCAAGGCGATTTCTCCTCGATTGGCGATAAGAATCTTCTTAAACATGGAAGTCTATTTTATTCATTGAAAAATCGATCACGAAGGATCGACCAAGAATAATGGTTGATCGTATTCAATTGGAGAACTGTCGTCTACCAATACCTTCACAATTTTCCCACTTATTTCAGATTCGATCTCATTGAAGAGCTTCATTGCTTCAACGATGCAAACAACTTCGCCCGCATTTACCTGATCGCCGACATTGACGAAAGAGGGCTTATCTGGGGATGCAGAACGATAAAAGGTTCCAATCATAGGTGACTTAATGGTCAGTAGATTGGCGTTTTCATCTTCCTCTGGAGCTGGAGCAGTTGGTGCCGGAGCGGCGGCTGCCGCTACTGGTGCCGGAGCTGATACTTGAACTGGCGCTGCCGTCTGCATTTGCACCGGATTAGAAGCCGGAGTTTTAATTACAATTTTGAACTCTTGAGTTTCAAGTTCAACTTCACTTGCTCCCGACTTGGAAACAAATTTTATTAAGGCCTGGATTTGGCCGAAGTCAAATTCATCAGATTTTGGTTTCGTAGCCATGTTGTTTTGTGTTATTTCTTGACAATATTAATACGCCCATTTAACATAAGCAGCACCCCAAGTAAATCCGCCTCCAAAGGCAGCCAAAATGAGGTTATCTCCTTTTTTTAATTGATCTTGATATTCCCAGAGCAATAAAGGAATTGTACCGTTCGTGGTATTCCCATATTTCTGGATATTCATCATTACTTTTTCAGCTGGCAATCCCATGCGATCAGCTGTTGCATCGATGATGCGTTTATTCGCTTGATGAGCAGCAAGCCATTGAACATCCTCGCCACTCATATCATTTCTTTCAAGAATCTTGCTCGAGACATCCGCCATAGAGCTAACTGCCTGCTTAAACACGGTTTTTCCTTCTTGATAAACTACGTGCTGACGTGCATCTACAGTTGCATGGCTCGCTGGGTTCAAAGAGCCACCAGCTCGTTGAAATAAGAATTCAGCTCCAGATCCATCCGATTTAAGAATGCTGTCTTGGACTCCATTACCTTCTTCGTTTGGCTCCAATAGAACTGCTCCTGCTCCATCGCCGAAAATTATGCATGTTGCTCGGTCGCTGTAATCCACTATGGAAGACATCTTATCCGAACCTACTACCAATATCTTTTTGTGAGATCCACTTTCAATGAATTTTGACGCCGTGACGGTGGCATATAGAAACCCTGAACAAGCAGCCATAACATCATAGCCAAATGCATTCTTAGCTCCTATAGCATCGGCAATTAAACATGCTGTTGCGGGGAAAAGCATGTCGGGGGTAGCAGTGGCGCAGATGACCATGTCGATGTCTAGTGGGTCTAAACCCTTTTTGTCCAGTATAATTTTCGCAGCTTCAATTCCCATAAAAGCTGACGCTTTAGTCGGATCTTTAAGAATCCGTCTCTCTTCGATTCCAGTTCTGGAACGAATCCATTCATCATTGGTATCAACAAGGCCTTCTAACTCCTTGTTGGTCAGTCGGTATTCTGGAACATATCCTCCTACGGCCGTAATTGCTGCACGAAGCTTCCCCATAAAATCATTGATTAAAGGACCAATATTAAGCTTTATTCTGTGACATTCCTTTTGGAATATAGGAATCACAAAAAAGCCCTTTCACTACCAGAGGTTGAGAAAAGGCTCTTTAATATTCTTGAAGAACTAGCTTAAACCGCTACTGCTTTTTCCATTACAACTTTACCACGATAGTAAAGTTTACCCTCGTGCCAATGGGCGCGGTGGTAAAGATGAGGTTGGCCAGTTGTAGGACAAATTGCAACGGTCGGCTTCTCAGCTTTGTAATGCGTACGGCGCTTGTCTCTCCTGGTCTTGGATATTTTTCTTTTAGGATGTGCCATAATTCTGTTTCTTATTCCAAATTTAAATTCTTGAGAGCATCCCAACGAGAATCATAATTCTCATCTTCTTCGATTTGCAATCGCTTCAATACCTCTGGGTCGCAGTCTTTTTTAGAATGCACTTTCCGAAGGGGCAGTGAGAGCTGGACAAATTCGAACAATAGTTGCTCTAAATCTAGTTCGTAAGCGTTCTCAGATAAAACCCAAATTTCGGAGTCTAGGTCTTCCTCTTCTCCAAATTTTACAATCAACTCTTCCTCTACATCTACTGGTAGACTCAAGTTTTGCAAGCAACGATCACAAGGAAGTACAAATGTGCCCTTCAAAGCAAATGTGAACTCCATCATGTTTGGGTGTTTGTTCAAATGAACTTGAACCTTCACCTCACCACTGCTGGCTTCTGAAAACTCTCTTTCCGCAAAGAACGCTTCTCCCAAATCGAACTCGAAATCGTGGTGGCCATCCTTAAGGCCAGAAAACCCAATTTTATAGGACGCTGTCTTTTGCACGATTCACCCTTCAATTCAGGGGCGGCAAATGTAGCTATTTTTAAAGCTGATTTCCAAGTCTTAACACTATTCTTGGTCTTGCCAAAGCGCTTTCCGAGAGCGCATTACGTCTAAAGCGCAAAACACCGCTTCGCGGAAACTGCCTTCGGAAGCAATTCCCCGACCTGCAATATCGTACCCAGTGCCATGATCTGGCGAGGTTCTGATAAACGGGAGACCCGCAGTATAGTTGACTCCCCGATTGAATGCAATGGATTTAAATGGTGCCAAAGCTTGGTCGTGATACATAGCCAGAATGCCGTCAAAATTTCGAAAATTTCCCGACCCAAAAAATCCATCAGCTGGAAAAGGTCCCATAAAAAAATGTCCATTTTCTTGCATTTCAGCCAGTAAAGGAGCAATGAGTTCCTTTTCTTCCGTGCCTAGTAGACCTTCATCTCCTGCGTGAGGATTCAAACCTAAAACAGCAATTTTTGGACTTTCCTTTCCAAAATCTTCTATCAAAGCCTTTTCCATCATCTTCAACTTCCGACGTATGCTATTTGCCGTAATCTTCGAGGAAACATCTTTCAATGGAATGTGACCTGTAACCATTCCAACTCGCAAATTCTGATGAACCAAAAGCATCAATGCTTCTTCCTGCCCAGCCTGCTGAGCTAAAAACTCTGTATGCCCTGGAAAGGTAAAATCAGCCGACTGAATGTTGTGCTTATTGATTGGCCCCGTAACCAATGCATCTATGGTGTTTGCCAGCAAGGTCTTTACAGCAGCATCCAAACTTCGCCAGGATGCCATTCCGCCACTTTTATTGGAAGAACCAATGCTCATCTCGTTGAAATCCGGACAAACATCTATGATGTTGAGGCAAGTTCGATCTATTTCGTTGACCCCTTCAATGACCTTGTACTTGTAGGTATTCCACTTGTAGAGAGACATATAATGCTCGAACGCAAGAGCCGATCCGAAGACCAGTGGAACACACTGATCCATCATTCGCGAGTCACGAAAACATTTTAGAATCACTTCAGGACCCAATCCATTTGGGTCGCCCATGCTAATCCCAAGAACGGGCCGTCTCGTATGGTCAGCCATTTGCGCGTGCTTTCAAGAAGTCAAAAACAAGACGTGTTCCAACTCCGGTACCCTGAATACCTCTGTAGTTTGTCGGGCTGAATGTGTAGGCTGGTCCAGCAATATCGATGTGAATCCAAGGATAAGCATGCTTGCCTTTTTTCTTTGTGAAATGCTCCAAGAATTTTCCGGCAGTAATCATCCCTGCATCGGCTCCACCAAGATTCTTACGATCTGCAATTGCCGACTTTAAGCTCTCAGCATATTCATCCCAAAACGGGAATTGAGCAATTCGCTCATAAGTTCTGAACCCAGCTTCTTTCAATTCATCGTGCGTGGCCTGATCGGCTGTTCCCATGGTAACAACACCTTGCCCACCAATAGCGCGCGCAGCAGCTCCAGTTAATGTAGCCATGTCAATGACCAATTCAGGATTGTATTTCTGAGCATAGGTTAATGCATCCGCCAAAATCAACCGACCTTCAGCATCGGTATTTAAAACTTCTACTGTACTTCCGTCGAACATGGTGATCACATCTCCAGGAGCATAAGCATTTCCACCTGGCCTGTTTTCAACTGCAGGAACCAAAGCAATGATGTGAAGAGGTAAATTGGCTTTAGCCGAAGCTGCTATCGCACCAACAACAGCAGCAGAGCCCCCCATATCGCATTTCATGAAGTCCATTGAATTGGCAGTAGGCTTTAGACTTAAACCGCCTGTGTCGTAAACAACACCTTTTCCGACCAATACAATTGGTTTCTTGTTTTTGGCTTTCGCAGGCTTGTATTCAAGAATATTGAAGGTCGGTGGCTCGATGGAACCTTTATTGACTGCCAAGAGGCCACCCATTTTAAGGCTTTCGATTTTCTTCTCGTTGAAGGTTTCTACCGTAAAGCCGAAGGCCTTACCTATGCGCTTCATTTCTTTCGAGTACTGAACCGCCGTTAGGAAATTGAAGGGTTCGTTGACTAGAGTTCGGGCTTCGTATGTGGCATGAGTTACTGAAACCAAATCCTTCAAATCGTTTGCCTTAATGCCTTTCACATTGAGTTCAATCGTGTTTAGGCTATTGGCTCGTTTTTTAGCATCACCAAAATACTTTAGGAACTGGTAATTTGAGAGGGCAACTCCTTCAGCCAAGGCAAGTCCATCTGCAACCTCCAAATTCGCCTCAATCAAAATGCTTTTTGCCTTTGCCGCATTTGCCAATCCACAGATTTGATGTCCAGCCAATCGAGCGCCTTCTGATTGAGCGCCTTCCTGTTCCTTCTTCTTGATGCTCAGGTAGTGCGTTTCTCCTGAATCGCCTGGAACTGAAACCAAAGATTTTTCTTTTTTGAACTCCGCTTCAAGCCACTTTTGACTTTTAACTTCTTCTGGAAGCGCGTCTGAATAAAACGCCAGCGCGTCTGAATAAAACGCCAAAACGCGGGGCATGCTTGTGCTTGAACTGCTCTTCTTTGTGCTCTTGATCTCCATGGATCTAAAATGTTTAGGTTATAAAAACTTCTTGCCTAGAGAGACAACAAGTGCAATGTGTTTGTTCTGGCGAATTACAGAGTACCGCGACGCTCTTGCTCGCGTTCAATGCTCTCGAATAAAGCCTTGAAGTTTCCTTTTCCGAAACTTTGAGCACCTTTTCGCTGGATGATCTCAAAGAATAAGGTCGGACGATCAGAGACGGGCTTGGTGAAAATTTGTAGCAGATAGCCTTCGTCATCGCGATCGATGAGAATGCCAAGTTCCTTTAAAGGAGCCAAGTCTTCATCAATCTCTCCTACCCGATCCAACACCTCATCGTAATAAGTTGATGGTACGTATAGAAAATCTACACCACGCTTTTGAAGCTCGGTAACTGTGTGAATGATGTTATCTGTAGCAATGGCAATGTGCTGAACTCCTGGGCCATTGTAAAAATCCAAGTACTCTTCCACTTGCGACTTTTTCTTTCCTTCAGCCGGTTCGTTGATCGGAAATTTAATGCGACCATTTCCATTGGTCATAACCTTTGACATCAGAGCGGTAAAGTCGGTGCTGATGTCTTTATCATCGAAGGAAACGAGTTGAGTAAATCCCATCACTTTCCCATAAAACTCAGACCAAACATTCATTTCGTTCCATCCAACATTTCCGACCATGTGATCCACGTACTTGAGGCCAACAGGTTCGGGTTGGTATGAGCTTTCCCATTTTTCGAAGCCCGGAAGGAATACTCCCTTGTAATTTTTGCGCTCCACAAAAATGTGAACGGTCTCCCCATACGTGTGAATGCCTGAACGAACAACATGTCCATTTGAGTCCTCTTCCTTTGTGGGTTCCATGAACGATTTGGCGCCGCGTGAGGTGGTTTCTTCCCAAGCTTTGGTTGCATCGTCAACCCAGATGGCAACTACACGAACTCCATCACCGTGCTTGTTCAAATGCTCATTGATGAATCCGTCCTTCGTCAAAGGAGTAGTGAGCACCAATCGGATTTTATCTTGCTTCAACACATAGGATACACGGTCTTTGATCCCCGTTTCCAAGCCTGCGTAGGCATGCGCTTGAAAGCCGAAAGCCGTGCGATAGTAGTGAGCTGCTTGCTTTGCATTTCCAACATATAGCTCGATGTAATCGGTTCCATTCAAGGGGAGAAAGTCTTCTGCTCCTTCAAATATTTTCTCGAGTCCGTATTCAACGTTTTTTAATCCTGTGCTCATAAGTGAATTCTTATGTGTTACAATAATGCTAAGTTCTAATTGAATTCTTCAAACTATTCCAACCAAGACTTGTAATATTGATCGTCGGCAATCTCCATAGCTTGTTTCGTGATCTTAAGCGGCTTAAAGGTATCTACCATCACGGCCAATTCATCAGTTTCCTTCTTACCTATACTTCTCTCCGTAGCACCTGGGTGCGGACCATGTGGAATTCCTGCAGGGTGCAGTGATATGTGCCCCGGCCCTATGTCGTTTCTACTCATGAAGTCCCCATCTACGTAATACAAGACTTCATCTGAATCGATGTTGCTATGCATGAAGTCCCCATCTACGTAATACAAGACTTCATCTGAATCGATGTTGCTATGGTTGTATGGAGCTGGAATCGACTCTGGGTGATAGTCGTAGAGGCGAGGCACAAAAGAGCAAACCACAAAAGCAGCCGTTTCAAAGGTCTGATGAATTGGTGGCGGCAAATGAACTCGTCCCGTAATGGGCTCAAAATCGTGGATTGAAAAGGCGTATGGATAATTGTATCCATCCCAGCCAACTACATCAAACGGATGGGAGGCATATTCAAAATCATAGAGTACGTCTTCCTTTTTAATCTTCATTAAAAATGAACCCTTCTCATCGTGGGTCTCCAATTCGCTTGGAGGACGAATGTCACGCTCGCAAAATGGCGAGTGTTCTAGTAATTGTCCGAAGTGGTTGCGATATCTTTTCGGAGTATACATTGGGCTAAACGACTCAACGATGAAGAGGCGATTGTCTTCTTGATCAAAATCGATTTGATAAATCATTCCCCTTGGAACGAGCAGATAGTCTCCTGGTGTGAAAGGAATTTTGCCAAGAAAGGTGCGCAGTGTACCACTTCCGCGGTGCACAAAAATCATTTCGTCGGCATCGGTGTTTTTATAGAAATACTCTGTGAGAGATTTCCTTGGAGCTGCCAAGCTGATGTAACAATCACTGTTTACTAATACAGGGGTGCGACTTTCCAAATAATCGTCAGCCGGCTTTACTTGAAAACCATGAAGGCGATATGATTTAAGGTTCTTGTCGATGGCGATTTCTGGGGCTACGTTCTTCGATTTTCCAATTTCTCGGACCATTGTTGGCCTGTGATGATGGTAGATCAAAGACGACATTCCGTCGAAGCCTATGGTGCCGAAGAGTTCCTCGTAGTGGATGCTTCCGCTTCCATCATCCTTTTTAAAGGTAGTATGCCTCTTGTGTGGAAATCGACCTAACTTATGGTAAAAGGGCATATGGTGAAATTTGAGACAAAGGTAAATTTAATCACATCCAACAAACTGATGTGCGTCAACTGCCCGCCCTTGCCTGCTGGCCAATTTTGATACATTTGTGAGTTGTCATCTTAGTAGAAATATCATGAGCAGAAAAGCACTGATAATAGGCTCTCTGGGGCAAGTGGGGAGGGAATTGAGCAGTAATCTTGCTCTTAAGCTCGGTTATGAAAACGTACTTAGCACCGATGTTAAATCCGACCCCGACTACGAAGGGCGTTTCGAAATTTTAGACTGCTTAGATGAGCCTGCACTGAGGGATTTAGTTCAGCGTGAATCGATCACTGAAGTGTACCACCTCGCTGCTCTCCTTTCGGCCACTGCTGAGCAGAACATCGATTTTGCGTGGAAACTTTCTGTGAATGGACTTTTTAATGTGCTCAATTTGGCCAAAGATGGTTTGATTGAAAAAATCTTTTGGCCGAGTTCCATTGCCGTATTTGGCCCAAACACGCCGAGACATCAAACTCCTCAAAGCACCATCATTGAGCCTACAACGGTTTATGGAATTGGGAAACAAGCTGGTGAACAGTGGTGCAATTATTACCACAAGCGTTTTGGGGTCGACGTTCGCTCCGTGAGGTATCCTGGGCTCATTGGATGGAAATCACTTCCTGGCGGTGGAACTACAGATTATGCGGTAGATATTTTCTACAGTGCCTTAAAAGGTGAGCGCTTTAACTGCTTTCTAAACGAAGACACCTTCTTGCCAATGATGCATATGGAAGATGCCATTCGTGCCACATTGGCAATTATGGAACAAGATGGCAATTATGGAACAAGATGCCTCGAACATCAAGATACGAAACAGCTACAACATTTCGGCAATGTCCTTTTCCCCCAAGACCTTGGCAGAAGAACTTCGCAAGCACTTTCCAAATTTTGAAATTGAATACAAACCTGATTTCCGACAAGAGATTGCCAGCAGCTGGCCCTCGAGCATCGATGACGCCCAAGCTCGAACAGATTGGGGATGGAAAGAGCAATATGGCCTTTCAGAACTTGTTCAAAACATGATTGAAAACTTGAAGTTGCAGGTTCAAGCATGAGATTTATTGGCCTTTTACTTCTAATCTCCCTATTGACTTTTTCATGCGACACCAAAGAGCGCAAGAGGGTTGAATTTCCTTCAAAACCGAAGAAAGTCTTTGCTCCCCTCGACTCAGTACCGACTTTTCAGGCGGATACTGCCTATGCCTTCATAGAAAAGCAATTGGCTTTTGGGCCGCGCGTGCCCAACACACCTGAGCATAAGAATTGTGCGGCTTATCTAGATTCAGAATTAAAACGTCTTGGGCTAGAAACTGAGATGCAGTCGGCGAAAGTCACTGCATTCAACGGAGATGCTTTGGACATTCGAAACATTCAAGGGCGGCTTAATCCTGAGATAAAAGACCGCATTTTATTGTTCGCTCATTGGGATAGCCGTCCATTCGCCGATCGAGATTCCGAGAAAAAAAATAAGCCCATTTTAGGAGCCAACGATGGTGCAAGTGGGGTTGCAGTCATTCTTGAACTCCTTCGCAGCATTCAGGATTACCCCAAGAAACCCACCATAGGAATCGACGTAGTTTTCTTTGACGCAGAAGATTATGGCAAGCCTTCAAGCAGCATGACGGGTGAAGGAAACGACAGTTGGTGTTTGGGTTCTCAATATTGGTCTGAAAACCTGCCTGTGGATTACTTAAAACCTAAGTATGGAATTCTCTTAGATATGGTTGGTGCGGAGAATGCCGTTTTCCCAAAAGAATATGCCTCGAGACAATTTGCACCTGAACTTCAAGATAAAATATGGGGACTGGCCAATGACCTAGGATATGGCAAGCTCTTCATCAGCGAAGCCGTTGGAGGAATTACCGACGACCACATCTATGTGAGTCAATTGGCAGAAATTCCAAGTGTCGACATCATCCACTACGAACCATGGCGACGTGACTTTGGAACGTTCCATCACACCCACGAAGATAATTTGGATGTAATTTCTAAGCCTACCCTTGGCGCCGTCGGTGAGGTGCTCATTGAATTCCTGTACAGGGAATAAAAAACCCCCTTTCAAACGAAAGAGGGTTTAGCTAAACATTCCGACTCGAATCCTAATTTAATAGAAGCTTTTGATGCCTTTTCTTGTTGTCTCTTGACACTTGAAGAATGTACTCACCCAAAGGCAATTCAGGGCGTCTAATATCTAGTGTTTTCTCTCGATTGTTGATTTGTTTGAAGACTAGCTTTCCACTCAAATCAAAAATGCTCACGTCAAACAAACCCGGTTCATCGGCCACTTCGATGTGAATGTTTTCTTGAACTGGATTAGGGAAGATGCTAAATCCTCCATACTCCAATTCACTAACATTCTGCAGTACGGCATTGAACTCTACACAAGAAGTATCAAAACCACAGTTGTTGTATACGTACAAACAGATTTGATAAACTCCGTTGGTATTATAGGTATGGAAGATGGTGAAAGATGAACTAGTTTCTCCGTCCCCAAAATCCCACAATACTGAGTCGATGGCATCATCATTGGCACTAACAGCCACAACAAGGTCATTTCCTATAATGCTAATGCTCGCCACTGGAGCATCACACTCAAGATCCACATCATCACAAAATTGATCGGAATTACCACAAGAGGTAATGGCATCAATGCACACGTTGTATGTTCCACCAGAGGGGAAAGTATGGCCAATAAAGGCGTTTGATGTCGTATCAAAAGTTCCATCGCCCCAGGTCCAAAAAGCTACATCGTAGTTGACCGAAAGATTCTCGAATGTTGCAAAGACAGATTGGCTTGTTGTGTTTGCATCAAAATCCGCAACTGGCGTTAGGTTGTTCTGGTCTGGAAAAGTAGAGTTATTGAACAATGGGCCTTGATTGGTACCATCAAATCCATTTCCAGTTTGATCGGCAGAGGTAAAATTTCCAGTTTGATCGGCAGAGGTAAAGCCTGAACCAGCATTGAAATTGTAAAATAAAATCGTGTTGGCGTTGTTAGGAGTTACACCCGTGCAAACAATGCTTCGGATTTGAGTTTCAGTAAGAGCGAATGCGTGCATGCTGAAATCGTCCATGAGGCCATCGAGGTATCGAAAGTTTTGAAGGTTAAAGCGCGCTCCTAAAACTTTCGCTCCACCGGCGCCAAGAGTAAGAAGTCGGTCAGCACGAGTTGGTCCTTGCACTTCAAGTGTATCTGAGGCTTGAATAACGCCATTGACGTATGCACGCAGTTCATAAAACATTGAATTACCTCTCTCAGAAACCTTTTCTACAACACAGGCTACATGAGCCCAATCGTTGCTTTTGAAAGTAATTGGGAAGGCTAGGTTGGTGTTCTCGCCATTCATGTATTGCGAGAAGTTGAAGTTTGTTGCTCCGCCACCTCCACCGAAGGTTCCGATGAAAGTTCGAAAACCAGCATTATTATAATCGGCTGGGTTATCGGTAATATCAGCAACGTAATTGTTTCCAACCCATTGAGAATTTGCCCAAAATGAGTAGCTGAGGCTTTCTAAAAACTGAAAGGAAAGACTGTCGTTAATTTCAACATAGTCGTCATCTCCATCAAACGAGAGTGAAGAATTTTGAGCATGCAAGGCAATTGGAAGCAATAATGCGAAAGTGAAAAGTAGGCGTAATGTTTTCATAATCAAGTGTTTGCAGTGAAATTGGAGTAGGGGGTTGGTCAAATGTAAGTGAATATCTAATTGATTGTATTACGGTGATGGCAAATGGCATTAGAGCTTCATCACGAATTCAGACTCACCCAGTTCTTCCTGAAAAAGCTAGAAAGAAACCATGTTGAGCTAAGAGAATAATTCCATACTAGCTCAATTGATCTGCAGCTTTTGGAAGGCTGTTTTATACTGCCCTTTTACTTGTAAGATATAGGTTCCAGGAAGCAATCTCTCTACATTAAACTCGTAGGAGGATTCTCGAATATTCATGGTTTTTGTCACCATCCTTCCTCTCAAATCGTAAACGCTCAAATTGTAGCTTAGGCCTTGGTTGTCAAACTCTACTCTAACCTGAGTACTCGCAGGATTCGGGAATAACTCTAGACCCATAAATTCAAGTTCCTCCAGAGATTGCACTACAGCATTGTATTCTTGACAGATCGTATCTGCCCCACAAGAATTGTAGGCATAGGCACAAATTCTGCCCCACAAGAATTGTAGGCATAGGCACAAATGGTATAGATCCCTTTTGAAGTGTAGGTATGAAAAAGGGTGTCACCAGATTTCGAAGAGCCATCACCAAAATCCCATATCAGCGAATCAAGATCCGTCAAGTCTCCATAAACTTCAACTACTAAATCATTTGGGTCATAGGAAAATGTAGCCGCCGGGACCGTACAATCCACTTCAACCGAGTCGCAGTATTGATCTGTTCCGGCACAAGTAGTACTCACCTCAATGCATACGTTGTACATCCCATTGGCGGGGAATATATGATTGTTCCAGGTGTTTGCATTTGTATCTGAAGTTCCGTCTCCCCATGTCCAAATCGCTGCGTCGAATGAACTCGAAGTGTTTTGGAACCAAAAATCAAGTCTTTGGCTTGCAGGAGTATACGTCCAATCAGCTAGAGGTGATACAGTGCTCTGGTCTGGCGCAAGGTCGGTGGAATAAATTGGGCCCATCAATTCCGCGCCATAGTTGTTGGCGCTGGAGTCAACCAAATTCACTCCGCTTCCCTCATTCATTTGAAAGAAAAGCAAGGTGTTCTGATCGTTTGGTGTAATTCCGGAGCATACAATGTTTTCAATTTCCAATGAACTCAATACTCTTGAATGAATGCTGAAATCGTCCATACTTCCACCTAGGAATCTTCCATCTTGGAGGTCGAACCTTCCACCAAGAATTCTTGGTCCGGTGGGGGTCAAATTGATGAGCCGTGAAGCTCGAGTAGAGCTTACTACTTCAAATTCGTCTACATCTCGTTCAACGCCGTTCAAATAGGCAGTCATTTTAAAATAGGAAGTGTCCGCAAGCTCACTCATGAGGTCTAAAACGCAGGCCACATGTGTCCACTCATCTATTTTTCCACCAGCGCCTAAACTAACGCTGCCTTGTTCGCCATTAATCCATTGCCAGATAGAAATGTTGCTACCGTTACCAAGATCACCAATTAGAGTACGGAATCCCGCATTGTCGTAATCGGCCGGATTGTCGGTGAAATCCGCCATATAATTTCTGCCACTATAATCGCTCTTCACCCAAAAGGAATAGGTGAGTTCTTCAAGCTCGTAATAGGCCAAGGTATCTCCCACCCGGACATAATTACTATCTCCATCAAATTCAAGGGAGTAGTTTTGAGCGTTGGCTGACATAGTCACCAATAAAATTGGAAGAAAGTAGAAGATTGGTTTCATAGCAGATAAAATTAGTTTTGCGCGAAGCAATCAAAGGTAGCTCTAAAATCGACGCTATATGCACTCTATAAGCCTGATTAGGAATGGTTCAGCAGATTCGGCATTTGAACTCAGAGAAATCGCCGTTCCTCAAATTCAAGATGGGGAAGTCTTAGTAAAAGTGGAAGGCTTTGGACTCAACTATGCCGACGTTCTTGCGAGAAAAGGTCTTTACCCCGACTGCCCTCCTTTACCGGCTGTTTTGGGTTATGAAGCTGTTGGTCATATTGTCCAATACAATGGTTCACTCGATTTAAAAGAAGGAGACCGTGTGTTGGCCTTTACACGATTTGGTGCTTACTCCGAGTATGCCATTACCGACGAGCGTGCTGTCATTAAAATCGACGATGACCTAGGAATTGGAGAGGCATGCGCCCTAGTCACACAATACTGCACTGCATATTTCTCCATGAATGTTGCGACCAATGCTTTTCCTGGCGAAAAAGTATTGGTCCATTCTGCTGCTGGAGGAGTAGGAACCGCCTTTTGTCAATTGGCAAAAATTAAAGGTTTGGAAGTTTACGGAACCGTAGGTTCCGACGAAAAACTGAGCTATTTAAAAGAACAAGGGGTACATCAAGGAATCAACTACAGAAAGAACAATTTCTATGAAGTATTGAAGTCTCAGAATTTAAGGATGGACCTAGTCTTCGACCCGGTAGGAGGAAAGGTATTTAAGCAATCTCTTAAACTGCTCAACTACGGAGGGCGAATTGTCACTTTCGGTGCCGCAAGCCGATCGAAAGGGAACCTATTCACTGGACTCGAACTGCTTTTTGGCTTTGGCTTTTACAGCCCGCTTAAATTCCTCATGAAGTCGCAGTCGATGCTGGGAGTGAACATGCTGCGCATTGGAGACCACAAACCAGAGCTTTTGGCAAATTGTCTTTCGGAGGTTGTAAAGTTGACTCGAGAAGGGAAGTTGAACCCTCAGGTAGATCAGCTGTTCTCTTATAAGAACATTGCACAAGCCCACGCGCATCTTGAAAGCAGAAACAGCAAGGGTAAAATTGCGGTGAGCTGGAATGACTAAATACCTTTGTTCTGTATCCAATGAGCGCTGAAACATCCCCTTTATTTCCCGACCTAGAGTCTCCAATTCTCATCACTGGACCTTGCTCCGTTGAATCGGAAGAACAAATTCATCGGGCTGCGAAAGAAATATCTGAAGGTCAAAAAATTCACGCACTCAGAGGAGGGATTTGGAAACCACGCACGAGGCCCAACGGATTTGAGGGCATTGGTGAACAGGGGTTGCTTTGGTTAAAAGAAGCGGCAGAATCTATTGGAACTGTTCCCATCACTGAAGTTGCCAACGCACAGCACGTCGAAGCTGCGCTTAAATTAGATTACAAACATTTGTGGATTGGTGCCCGCACCAGCGCAAACCCTTTCAGTGTTCAAGAAATAGCTGACGCTCTTAAAGGTTCAGGAATAACGGTTTTAGTCAAGAACCCTGTAAATCCGGATGTAAAACTTTGGATTGGGGCATTGGAGCGCATTCAAGGAGCTGGAATTGAAAACCTTGGTGCCGTACACCGCGGATTTTCCGTCTACCGCGATTCTGTCTACAGGAATCTACCCATGTGGGAGATTCCGATTTCATTGATGAGCGAATGGCCTGGGCTGCCAATAATTTGCGACCCAAGTCACATCGCGGGTAACCGTGAAATGCTCGCCTTCGTCTCCCAGAAGGCTTACGACCTCAACATGAGCGGGTTGATGATTGAGTCACATCCAGATCCTGATGCTGCTCTTTCCGACCCACAACAACAATTGAAGCCTTCCAAGCTCACAGAGATGCTTGTTAGTCTTTCCATCCGCAAGGCACATTCAGATGATTTTGAGTTCGACAATAAACTTGAAGAGCTCAGAAACATCATTGATGACATCGACGGAGAGATCATCCGAAAATTTGCACATCGCATGTCGGTGATTGAAAAAATCGGCGAGTACAAGAAGGAGAATGATGTGACAATTCTTCAGCTCGATCGTTGGAAAGAAATCCTTAAAAGTCGTTCTAAACTGGGAAATGATCTTCTGCTTGATGAGCAATTCGTACATCAGTTTCTAGAGCTTCTGCACCAGTTTTCGATTCAGAAACAAACTGAAATTATGAACGAGGAAAAGGCACAAAAAAAGAGCTAAACCATCGGTAAAGCCCTCTCACTCTAAAATTTTCGCTCTTTCAGCCAATCCGATTTAAGATTCTCCTTACGTAGGAGCCTTGTTGGAATTGCATGATGATGATGGTGAGGATTAAGCCTAGCACTGAACCTTCAACAAGGTTAATGAGGGACAACAATTCTGGATTCAAATATCTGAATGTGCTCTGGGTCTCTATAATTTTCAACATGAAGCCTTCGTCGACCAATGCCACGAGGTAAACAAAGCTTGCGAAGGCGCTGATGGCCAAAAGTGAAATGCTCAAACCTACCTTAAGACCTTCCATATAATTGAACTTCGAGGGGAAAGATCGTTTCACCATCTGAATGCCCATTCCGATACCAACAGCAAGGAAGAGAATGTTAAACCATCTCAATTCGAGTACATGGCCATACCCTAGATTTCTCATTACCGAAAAACCAAAAACCAAAAGGCTTAGCGTGAACAGACCAAAAAAACAGTGGAATCGTACTTTTCATCAGACACCTTATAAGGATAAACGTGCCAACGAAAAATTTTACTGATTATCAGTGGTTTAGGTATGCCCAAATTTCCCATATTGGGAAATTAGACTCATTTTGGGTTTAGGCGATAAAGGATTGGGCGTGAAATAGCCGCATCATTCTTAATGTTTGCTGGAACCAAATTCATCCAATACAAACCATCTTCCACCTCATTTCGAACGAAGATGAATTCCGAAATACTTGCATGAGGTCTAAGCTTATTTGGGAATCCCCAAAAAGCATGATGGCCCAATAAAAGTCCCCCGTCTTCTTCAGCATCAATTGATGGAAGATCGATCAATAAATGATCGATGCCCAGATCGCGGATGGACTTGACAAATTCCAGGTCGAGGTAAGGAGGATTGGCGTGGCTGTAGTTTTTCAATTTCTTGTCACTTTCATTCGGAATGGTTCGAATGATGAGCGCTTCGGCGCCAGAATCCAGGATTCTTTTTAGGTCGTAGTCGCTTCCAAAAATGATTTGATTTCCCTGCCCATCCATTTTTGGAGTGAAACTCAAGAGCAAAGCAATAAAATGGAATTTCGAGAAGATGCCGTTTACAGGAATGTCCTCAGTTGAGATGTGCGCTAAGCTTTCCGTATGAGTTGTGTGGGCGTGCGGGTTGAAATGTATGTTCCTGAAATTCACTGGTGAGCCTTCGCTCACTTCGCCAATAAACTCTGGACTTCGAACCGCTTCAATCTTAGGTGGGTCTAAATACCAAGCGCCTAAAGAAGAGTCGTTTTCAAGAGCCAAAGAAAGGTCGATTGGCTCATCTAAATCGACTTCGTATGCGGAGCTTAAGTGTTGAATTTCAATCTTCATCTATCCAAAATAGTTCGCTGCAAATGTGGTCTGACATCAACATGCCTTCCAAAGATAAACGAAGGAAATTGTCATTCTTCTCCATCAAGTTGTCCTGAATGAAGCCCTCCGATTGTTCAATCATCGACTTCGTCGCTGCCGGAAACCTCTCACTTAATTCGGCTAAATCAACTCCTCTTTTCTGACGCAAGCCAGTCATAATAGCCTCATTGAATTGATCTCGTGCACTCAGGGCTTCCTCCTCGAACTGAATTTGCTTGCAATAGTTCGGGAGGTTTGACTCATTCCATCGCCGCGAATTATTTCTATAGCTGTGTGCCGAAGGCCCAAGGCCTAGGTAAGCTTTTCGATTCCAATAAGACGAATTGTGCCGACTTTCAAAACCATCCTTGGCGTAATTGGAAATTTCATAATGACCAAAACCGGCAGACTCTAGCTTTTCATGAATCAACAAAAACTGACGCCGATATTCATCGTCCTCAACAAGTGTTTTTCTTCCTTTTCCCACCAATCGAGCCAAGGGCGTTCCCTCTTCGACGGTGAGTCCGTAGGCGGAAATGTGTTGAACATCCAATCTCAGATAGTCGTCGAGTTCGGAATCTAAGTCTTTCTCATCTCCTGTTGCAAAAATGAGATCGACACTGATGTTTCCAAAGCCCAATCTTTGGGCCCGCTCGAGTCCTTCTATAGAATCCTGAACTTTATGGTTTCTCCCAAGGCCTTTCAGCTTTTCTTCATTTAACGTCTGAACTCCGATGCTCAACCGATTGATCCCGCATTGCTTCCAGGATTCAAGATTCTTTTCAGATAGATCTTCTGGATTGGCTTCAATGGTCAATTCAATTTCATTGCTTCGTCCGAAATGGCCTTCGATGCACTCAAGAATTCGCGCCATCTCCTCTGGCACAAGCATGCTGGGGGTTCCACCTCCAAAGTATATGCTTTCAATAGGGATTTCAAGTTCCTCCGCCCGATCATGGATTTCTCCTTCTAAAGCCTCGATGAAGGGTGCTTTCCATTTTTGGTTCGTCAGAAAATAGAAGTCGCAATAAGGACAGGCTTTGTGGCAAAACGGAATGTGGATATAGAGGCCAGCCATTAGGCTTTTAGAATGATTCTGAAGGTGGTTCCTTCACCAAGCTTGGAGCTTTTCACGAAAATTTTACCTCTATGGTATTGCTCAACGATTCGCTTGGAAAGAGAAAGACCCAAGCCCCAACCTCTTTTTTTGGATGTGTATCCAGGTTCAAAAACTGTTTTTCTCTTGTTCACAGCAATGCCTTTTCCGCTGTCCCGAACGTCGATGTAAGGCCCTTCCTTATCTAGGCCGTATTGTACCGAAATGCTTCCCTTCCCTTCCATGGAATCAATGGCGTTTTTCACCAAATTCTCTAGAACCCACTCAAACAAAGGCTTACTGAGCAAGGCCGAAACTTTTTTATCCTTCGCCTCGATGGAGAACTCAACATTTTTTGGACTACGATTTATGAGGTAGGACGTTGCCTCCGGAATGTATGCATCGAGGCTTACCGATTCTAATTTCGGTTTGGATCCGATTTTAGAGAACCGCTCTGTAATGGTTTCGAATCGCTGAATGTCTTTTTCAAGTTCATTCATCAAAGTTTCATTCTTCAGTTCGTCTCTAGCCAATTCGCGCCAAGCCATTAGAGAGGATAAAGGAGTTCCCAGCTGATGGGCAGTTTCTTTTGCCATTCCAACCCAAACCTGATTTTGTTCGGCTTTTCGTGCGGTGCTGAAAAGCAGGTAGGCAATGATCATAAACAAGCCTACCACGATTACCTGAACGTATGGAAAATATTTAAGCTGCGTGAGCATCCAGGAGTCTTGATAGAAAATATAATTACTCTGCCCAGCTTGCAACTGAACTTCAAGAGGTTCGTTCTCCTCGGCCATATCCGCCAGCATTTGTCGCAGTAATTCGGGCTGATCAAATTCACTGGAGTCTACATTTCCAAATTGAAGTACTTCCGTTTTTTCTTGATTGGTGTACACCACGGGCACGCTGGCGGAATTCTTCACCACTTCAGATATGAACGACTTCTGAAGGTCGAGCAGGGTTTTCTGCAATTCACTGAAAAGCTTTGAGTCTCTGTAGTACAGATAATTCTTTTGATCTGCGTAATACTTGATTTCAATTGGCTCGTACATCGAAAGCATTCGATCGATTTCGGCTTGCATGAGGCTCTCGTTCCCTAGAACTGTCGAGTCGAGATTTCGATGAGCGATGATCTTCCGGTTCTCATCAGTAAGGATGACGGGGACGGTTGTGTTGTCTTGAACGATTCTTGAGAGTAGCGTGAAATCTGTCGATACATCTGTTTGCGCCAATCGCTTAATTGCCTCTACCCAAAGCTCTACTTTCTTTCGCTCTTCCAAACGAAGCTTCGTGAAGAGCTCGTCCGTGTACTTCACAAGACGCGCTTTACGCAGAATTGCCTGCGACCAAAGCTTGACTTTCTGACGTTCTTCCCGTCCAATTTTCTCCACGATGGAGTTCGAATAGAAAAGTGAGGCCATGACAATGACGAAGGCAATGATGCCTAAAACGATCTTCCAATTCTGTTTGCGGGAATATATACTCACTACTCTGTGACCAAAGTTCCAAAATTTGTGCGATTTATCGTCTTTGCCGCCTTTTTCATTTCTACTAAACTAAATTTGCAGTCAAATTATTTCAAGAAATGTACGAGCAACTGAGATCCGAAGATTTTGAGAATGCACTGAACGAAGATGCGAATGCACTATTGATTGATGTTCGAACCGAAAGTGAATACGAACAAGGTCATCTACCTGGCTCCCTAAATATTGATATCATGGGTGCCGGTTTTGAAGATTACATAAAAACCCTTGACAAAAGCAAGGATTTCTTCATGTATTGTCGCAGTGGTGCAAGGAGCGCAAATGCCTGCATCGCTTTAAAGCATATAGGAGTTGAGACACGTATTGTGAATCTCGAAGGAGGAATTTTAGACTGGAGAGGACCCGTAGAAATTTAATATGAGAATAATTGCGTTTATCGTTGGCCTCAGTTTGATGGCCTGTATAAATCCATCAAAAGGTTCGAAAGAATCTGCCGATGCTTCTAGTATGAGCAGTCAAATTGTTCAAACTGAAGAAAAAGGAATCTATCTCGACATTCCCGTAACTGAATTAAAAAAGCAACTGGATGTTCGACCTTCTGATTCCTACATCATTCTTGATGTCAGAACTCCTGCCGAAATTTCAAAAGGGAAAATAGCCGGGGCACTTGAAATGAACTTCTATGAAAACTTCAGCGAGGCTACAAGCAACTTAGATGAAAGCAAAGAAATATTTGTCTATTGCGCCGCTGGCGGTAGAAGTGCTAAGGCAAGTGAACTCCTTTCAGAGCGTGGATTTCCAAAGGTTTATAACATCCTCGGCGGATTCAGCGCCTGGTCTTCCTCTGGTTACCCCATTCAAAAGTAGAAACTGCTTCAGTCGTTTACGACCAATTTGAAGCCTTTGCCGTGCACATTGATCAACTGCACTTTTTCGTCTTTTTTCAAGTACTTGCGAAGTTTAGTAACATAGACATCCATACTTCTTGAATTGAAGTATGAATCATCACCCCAGATTTTTTTAAGCGCGATCGAACGCTCCAACACATCGTTGAGGTTCACACACAGCAACCTCAACAAGTCGTTCTCTTTTGAGGTAAGACGCTGTTCATCGCTCTCGATGGTCAAAGTTTGATTGCGATAATCAAAATGAAACTGGCCAAAATCAAACTCTTCCTTTTGCTTTTCTTTCGTCACCATATGAGTGCGTTTAAGAATTGCTTGAACGCGAAGTAGAAGCTCTTCCATGCTAAATGGCTTAGTTAAATAATCGTCGCCACCCAGCTTAAAGCCCTCAACCTTATCCTCCTTCATCGCTTTGGCGGTTAAGAATATGATGGGAATCTCATGATTGACCCTGCGGATCTCCTTTGCCAAGGTGAAGCCATCTTTTATAGGCATCATTACATCAAGAATACAGATGTCGAAATCTTGCCGTAAAAATGTTTCGTAGCCTTCTTTCCCATCCTTGCACAGCGTACTGATGAAGTTTTTCGCATTGAGGTATTCGTTCAAAATAGTCCCGAGGTTCGGGTCGTCTTCAACGAGCAAAATTTTTGGTGATTCCATGATCTCTAAGTTGGTTGTTGTGGTAAATGGATTTCAAAGGTACTTCCGCGACCAAGATGACTCTCTACAGTAACATATCCTCCATGTCGTTCTGCAATGATTTTTACATAACTAAGTCCTAGTCCAAATCCTTTCACGTCATGAACGTTTCCGGTTGGAACTCGGTACATCTTATCGAAGATCTTTTTTTGGTTTTCAGAGGAAATTCCTATACCGCTGTCTTTAACGCAAATGATATAATCGCCCTGTTTGGAGTAGAAGCTCAATTGTATTTTTGGATTCTCCTTACTGTACTTTAAAGCGTTGTCGAGAAGGTTAAACACCATGTTCGACAAATGAACCCGGTCGCCTTGAATGTTCCCTCCTGAATTGGAGCTGAAATTAAACTCTGCCTGTCTTTCTCGAGCTTTGATTTCAAATTTGTCGTACACATCACGAAGAAGGGCATTCAAGTCAATGCTCTCGAGTTTGAGCTGAAAGTCGCCGGTTCCCCAGATAGCGCTCTTCAATACTTTCTCTACTTGTTGGGCAAGACGTTTGTTCTCATCGCCAATCATGTCGATGTACCGCTTGGTTGTGTTCTGATCTGCCGTTCCAGCATCCTTTAAGAACTCTATGGCCAACGAAATTGTGGAAATGGGCGTTTTGAGCTCGTGGGTCATATTGTTGATGAAATCATTTCGAATCACCGAAAGATTCCGCTGGCGGATAATGGTGCGTAAAGCCAAGTAGTATGTATAAGCCAAGGCAACCATGAAACCCATCGACATGAGCAAAAGCAACCAATTCGCTTGAAGTAAATAGCCTGTTTTCCTTGGAAATGAAACAACCAAATAGGCGACATCCTGGATGATGTCTTTTGGGAAAAGCCTGATCTGAAAACTGTTTGCCTCCTCGTGTTCGGCCTTGCCTGTTGAGGATGCCATTCGAATGTTTTTTCCTTCATCTAAGATGCAGTACTCGTACTTCGCCTTAATTCCTCTACTCAGCAAAGCCGTGCTCAACATCGTATCGAGATCATTCATGTGAATTCGGTCTTCAATCGACTCCGACATATCTACTTCGATGAGGCTTTTCACAATATCACTCACTAAGAAGGTTTTATTCAGAAGTCGTTTTCGAAGTGCGCTGTCTTGAAGAGCATTTAAGTCCTCCATCCTCGCCCTTCCGTAGCCATCCGTTTTGAGATCCAATGAAAGCTCCTCAATCATGTCGATGTTTGAGGCGTCGGAGATGATGTGTTTCCTAGAAGTTGATTGATCATCGCCCTCAATGATTTCAACCTCAACAATGCCCTGATCTTTATTGATTTTTCGAACCTTTCTGTACTGAAAGCCCGAATCTGGGAATTCTTCCTGTATCTGTTGCATGGTGTCGACTTTGAGAAAGAGGAACTTCCCTTGCTCGTGTGAGCGAAGTTTTGAAAGTGCCTCCTGCTTCTCTAGCTCCTCAGAAACTTCTCGCAACGATTCATTTATTCTGTAGTTAAATTCCGTCTCCTCTAGGCCAACCGCGTTGCTTATCCAAAATAGTTGCACCCCAATGAGACCAATTAAGGTAACAGAGATTAGGATGATAAGAAGCTTCAGGTTCTTGGCGAGCTGTTTGATGGCAAAATTCTTTGGAGAACAAAAGTAGCCGAGCGACCACGGCAGTCCCCCTGCTTAACTTGTTTTAACAGATGTTTGGAAGGCATTAACACAATAATCAGGCGCCCACACTAGTTTTGTTATCGGTTTCATAATTGAGGTTTCGATTCGTCGATTAGAGTCAATCCCGATTTCTATCCAACCATGAGAACGATACCGTTCTTAGGAAGTTTTAGCGAACGTCGACGAATCAGACTTAGAAGGGAGTTTTAGGGCAACTCCCTTCTTTTTTTGCCCTTTCGTCAGCCACAATCCTCCACTCATTCAGCTGTAAAGCCTCCAAGTCACATAGCTTCATTTAGTCCCGTTTCATTTCAAAGTGAAACCCGCGTAGCAAATCCCAATCGAAGGGGGACTCTTCCAGAGCCCCCTTTTTTCTACTTTTAGCGGAAAGGAATTTCATGGAAAAGCTTGCCAACTACATCGATGGGAAATTAGTTCCACCAACATCCGGAGAGTACATCGACAATTACAACCCATCTAAGGGTGAGGTCTTTAGTCTGATTCCTAAATCAGACTCCTCAGACGTAGATGCCGCCTATGCCGCCGCAGCCGAAGCCTTCCCGGGATGGAGCAATTCCTCAAACGACGAGCGCAGTCGCATTCTATTTCGCATTTCAGCACTGTTGGAAGAGCATCTCGAAGAATTCGCTGAAGCAGAATCTTTGGACAATGGAAAACCTCTTTGGCTGGCAAGGCAAGTGGATATTCCACGTGCAATCTCAAACTTTCGTTTCTTTTCTCAAGCCGCTACTCAATTTGCTTCGGAGTCTCATGCGATGCAAGACAAAGCCATCAACTACACCTTACGCGATCCGATTGGCGTTGTGGGTTGCATTTCTCCTTGGAACCTTCCACTCTATTTATTCACTTGGAAAATTGCGCCTGCACTTGCCACTGGCAATTGCGTAGTGGCAAAGCCTTCTGAGGTTACACCATACACGGCCTACAAGCTCTCAGAAATTTGTCAAAAGGCTGGCTTGCCTGCTGGCGTATTGAACATAGTACACGGCCTTGGGCCCGAGGTTGGTGCGGCCATCGTTGTTCATCCAAAAATTAAGGCGGTTTCGTTCACCGGAGGAACACAAACCGGGGAGTGGATCGCGCGCACTGCGGCGCCAATGTTTAAAAAATTGTCGCTAGAGCTTGGGGGTAAAAACCCCACCATAGTCTTCGGAGATTGCGATATGAAAAAGACCTTAAAGGAAGTGTTTAGAACTGCCTTTGCCAATCAGGGGCAAATCTGTTTGTGTGGCTCTAGACTCTTTGTCCAGAAATCCATTTATACAGAGTTCAAGAATGCCTTCATTGAAATCGTAAAAAATCAGAAAGTAGGTCCACCGCGAGATTCAGATTCCAAATTGGGGGCAGTGGTTTCAAAAGGTCATATGGTGAAAGTGCTCTCATACATTGACTTAGCCAAAGAGGAAGGCGGAACCATTTTATGCGGAGGGGAACAACTGCATATGTCGGCGCCCTATGACAAGGGTTATTACATCGCTCCTACTGTGGTCGAAGGACTTAGTCATACTTGCAGAACCAATCAAGAAGAAATTTTCGGACCGGTAATCACAATTACTCCGTTCGAAACCGAAGAGGAAGTGTTGGAAATGGCCAACAGTACGGAGTATGGTTTGGCCGCTTCCGTTTGGACCGAGAACCTGAGCAGAGCCCACCGAATGGCAAAAAAACTTGAGAGCGGAATTGTCTGGATCAACTGCTGGTTGTTGAGAGACTTGCGTACACCTTTTGGTGGAGTAAAGAGCTCTGGGGTTGGACGTGAAGGTGGTTTCGAGGCGATGAAGTTTTTCACAGAGCCAAAGAACGTCTGCATTCAATATGGAGACTGACTTTAAGCTTGCGCTGATTGTAAACGGCCGTTCGAAAAAGGGTCTTAGGCTACTTGATGAGCTTCCTGAATTAGCTGCAAAAATTCAAGTCTTTCGAACCGAATACAGTCGTCACGCAACTGAACTTGCCAGTATCGCCATTGAGTCGGGCTTCCAGCTCATCATTGCAATGGGTGGTGATGGAACCTTAAGCGAAGTGATTCAGGCCTTTGGAATGGCACATCACAACGGACTCAAACTACCCTTGTTTTCCTTTATTCCGTGCGGCTCTGCCAACGACTTTGCGAGAAATTTTAAATCGAATTTCTCCATCCGAGAGTTGATTCAAAAAGCGAAAGACGGACAGTTTCAATCCGTCGATTTAGGTCAGCTCAAGATTGTGAAGAAGAACCGCTACTTCCTCAACATTGCAGATTATGGCTTTGGGGCCGATGTGGCTAGGCGGGTGAATGAATCTCCTTCCCGTTTTGGAAGCGATGTAACTTTCCTAGATGCGGCAACCCGCGCATTCATGCGAGCCAAAAAATTCTCGATTGAATTAAAAATAGATGACCTGATTTGGTCAGGCAATGCATTGGCTGTGATTTTCGCCAACGGCCGTTCTTTTGGAAGTGGGCTTATCATTAGCCCCTTTGCACATGTGTCGAGCTCTTACCTGAATGTGATCATCATCGGTGAGGTAAGTATGCTGGACTATGCACGAAATCTACCCAGAGTGAAACTTGGTAAAACAATCAAACACCCCGGGGTTCATTATTTCAAGGCCAAATCGGTTGAACTGTTATCGAGCCCTCCGCCAATAATGGAAGCAGATGGAGAGTTCGTTGGAAATCAAGTTTATGGGGTGAGTCTCATTCCCTCCGCCATTCGATTGGTTGTCTAACTCTCTTTAAGATTCCGAGCGAAGCTTGAGCTGGTATTGCTTGGGCGTAATCCCGTGTTGCTTCTTGAAGGATTCAATGAAGTGACTGACGTTCGAATAACCCAACTCGCTGGCGAGAAAATGAATCGACAGATTCTCATCCTCCAGTTTTCGTCGAGCCCATTCATTCTTGAAGCTTTTGTAGTACTGATAGATTGGCTTTCCGTAAATCTCCTTAAAGCCAGATTTCAAATGGTTCTCATTTAAGCCGACTTTTCGGGACAGTTCTTTAATTGGAATGGAAACCTGTAAATCCTCTAACAATAGCCGCTTCGCTTCCCGCACTTTGTCGACATTTTCCGTGAAGTTCAAAAATGGACAGACGTATTGTTTTTTTGATTCAGAATGATCGAAATAGGTGCTGAGGAGCTCTAGCTTTTTCGATTGGAGCAACAAGGGACTGAGGGTTCCATGTTCCATTGTCTCGACAATTTGATCGAGGCAAGATTCAACTTGTGAAGAGTTGGCACTCAACTTATGAATCATATGGCTTTGAAGAAAGTTCTTCTGCTCGTCGCTTACATTGAGGTCTTGATCCAAGACCAATTGGTGCAATAAATCTACAGGCAGATCTAAGACCATTAAAGTTTCTTCACTTCCAAAAAACTTTAATTCGAAGTCGCCCATGTGCATGCACATCAAATAATTGGAGTGCGCGGGCAGGGCGTTCTCAGCTCTTCTTCCCATGTATTCAAAACCGAATTCCCCGGATCTTGAGAACAGGATGCAAATATGCCCACTTCTATAGCTATATACTTTTTCCCCTTTTCCAGATAAAAGCTTGAGGTCAATCTTCGTTATATCTGTTTCCATAATGGGGCATTTTCTCTTTTAGTAGGAATCATTCTTTAGCTAAACACCGCAATTTTAGAATTGTTTTCTGAATTATCAGAAGGATAGCACCTATAATCGTTGACTTGACCTTTTTGGGTTATTTATATTCCCGCTCCCCGCATTTTCGTTTGAATATGACAGCTACAATTGTGCTTCCAAATATTTAGCATGAAAAGAGTTTTAATAACAAGCATTCTTATATCCACTGGAGCATTTCTAAATGCCCAAAGCGATAGTGTACTCACCCTAGATACGAATGACGTTTTCTACCATCTCGAAGATGGCAGTTCAAACTCAATCGACAATAAATCATGGGATCTAGCCTTCACGGTTCAGCCCGTAGATGCAAGCATTCAAGTGAACGAAGGTAAAGGCCTTGAGCTTTATTTAGCTTCAAATAACTTCTCTGATTGGGCAACTCTCGACACTTCAATGATGACTTGGGACAAGCTCTATAATTCAACAGACGACTGGCAGGAAGGTGCCTTTAATGTTGTGGGCAGCGGTCATCCCGATTATGGTTGGGGGAATTATAACATGATTACCCATGCGTTGAGCGGAACACGACTCTACATCTTGAAACTTGCCGACGGCAGCTATAAGAAGTTCAAAATCGAAGGTATGACTGTCCAGGGCGTTTACACCATCACACATGCCAATTTAGATGGCAGCTCAGAAATCACTCAGGACATCGACAAAGCCGATTACCCAGGAAAGAACTTTGTTTACTACTCCGTAGCTTCAAATTCCATCAACGACATCGAGCCTACGAACGACACTTGGGAGTTGCTCTTCACGAAATACATGGCAGGAATCCAAACAGGGCCGACTCTTGAATATTACCCAGTTTCAGGAATAAAGGTGAACGCAGGGATTGAGATTGCCCAGAGAGAAGGCATTCCTTCGGAAAGCGACGATGTCTCGAACCTCAGCTGGTCGACTTCAATCACCGAAATTGGCTACGACTGGAAAAGCTTCAACCGAACCACATTCCAATACGACATCCAAGATTCCTTGGCCTTCTTCGTGAAATTAACCGACGGCGACATCTGGAAGTTGGTCTTCACAGGCTACGAAGGAAGTGGGCAAGGAAAATACCTCTTCAGCAAAAAATTCATTCAAGAAGATCCGAATTCTGTTCAAGATTTAGGAGCAAAAAGTCTGAAGATGTATCCAAATCCAAGCAATGGATTTGTGCAGTTTACCGAAGCTGTTTCTTCTTTAGAGCTCTACAATTTAGGAGGTCAGCTGGTGTTCTCAGCTGAAAATGTGGAGGGTGCACTTGATCTGAGCATGCTTTCATCGGGTACATACATCGCCCGCATATCCACTGAAACTGAAACCACATCCATTCGATTGATTCTTGACTAGAATTGCCTTCATCCTTTTATGCTTCATGTGGGTTCAGGTCGCCTTCGGCCAAGGACGCACCTCTGTCTTTATTCAATCTGACGGAAGCGGAGTGTCGGGTGTTGAGGTTTATCTAAACAAGAGTAAAAGCTTCCATCGAACCGACAAAAAAGGACGGCTTGTTTTTGAAGATTTCAAAGAAGATGAAGTTGCCTGGATCTTTAAGTCGGGTTACAAGTACACATCTCAACTAATCGTTGCTGGAGTTGAGAACACTATAGAACTTCCTCTTCTCAGCAATCAACTGCAGGAAGTAGTGATTTCGGATCTTCATGAAGGTCCGAGCTTGGAGGAGAGTGTGATGAATGTTCGAAAAATAAGCACGGAACAACTGGAGGCTCAATCTGCACAATCCATAGAACAAGCATTGGTTCACCAAGCCTATTTGCGGCAAAACCGAGACGCTGCACTCAATACAAACACCCTGAAGATTATGGGCCTCGGCGGAGAAAATGTGAAAGTTCTAGTCGATGGAGTGCCGATGATCGGAAGGATGTTGGGCAGTTTAGATTTAAACGACATCAGCTCGACGGGCATTGCTGGAATCGAGATCATCGAGGGCCCTATGTCGGTGATTTACGGAAGCAACGCTCTTGCTGGAGCCATCAACATCAGCACAAAAAGCGCCTTCAGTGAGTCGGTTTCGGGGCGTGTTTCAGCGTACACAGCCAGCGATGGAACCTACAACTTCGGTGGTTCCTTCAACAAGAAATTGAGAAAGAATGCGGTGCAGCTGCAAGCAGGCAGAAACTTCTTCTCGGGATGGAATGCAACAGACCTCAGCCGCGGATGGGATTGGCTCCCTAAAGAACAGTACTACGGAAATTTTAAGGTGGAGCGCAAAACCAAAGCTTGGAATGCCTCTTTCAGCAGCAGATTGAATCGAAGTTTTCTTCTCGATCGAGGAGAGGGAATTCTCCCTTACGGAGAGCAAGCCATCGATCGAACCTACACTCGATTCAGGCACGATCATTTGTTGAACTTGGATTGGAAGGCAAGTGAGAAGTCGAGCCTTCGATTGCTCGCAAATCAGAACAATTTCAGTCAGATTAAAAACACTTACGCCAAGAACTTGGTGAGTTTAGAGGAGCAATTGGTGCCTCAGAGAACAGAGCAAGACACGCAGCGCTTTGTGGCCGCGGGCATGAAACTGATCGGCAATCATGAATTCAGTAAAAAGACCACCCTATTGTTTGGCGTCGATGCGAATTGGGAAAGTCTGAGCGGAGAGCGCATCGAGGATCGAATGCAAGAGAATCAAGAATTAGCAGCTTACACCAGCTTTGAACAGCTTATTGGAAAGCTTCGGATCCGAGTGGGCCTCAGACGGGCACTGATGAATCAACAAGTCACTCCTTGGATTTATGCACTTCAAACCCGCCTTCAGGTGAGGAAAAACTGGACCTTACGCGCATCCTTCGGAAGTGCATATCGCTTGCCCAGCATCAAAGAAACGTATCTCTACTTTTTTGACAGCAACCACAGTGTTTACGGAAACCCCAAGCTCACTTCAGAGCAAGGATACTCCGCTCAACTTCGTTCCAATTTCTTGTTCAAAGTTGGAAAATCCAATAACAATTTAGACCTATCCTTCTTCCTCAACCGCATCAATGATAAGATTGAATTGCTCAGTTTGAGTCCTTTGGAGGGAACCTATCGGAACATCGGAAAATTCGCTAGTCAAGGGCTCACGGCAAGTCACACTTTCAACTTGGAAGCATTGAGTCTTCAATCAACTTACAATCTCACAGGAGTTGACTTCGGAGATGGCTTTCAGTATTCAAGTCGCTTGAGCTTCATGCTTAGTCATCTTTGGGAAAAGCCTCAAATTCGATGGGCTGTGAATTGGAGCGCAAACCTGAACAGCTACCTCTCGATTTACGATGCCGAAGAAGACGAGGTTCGACAACTGCGTCAGAATGGGTTCAGCATGGGAGATGTTCAAGCTTCTCGGAAGTTTCTCAACCGCCATTTGAACGTTGGGCTTGGGGTGCGAAATCTTTTGAATGTTACAGAAGCACTGCAATCGAACAGAGCAGGCATTCACAGTTCTGGAAACGGAAACACCTTTATTTCAAACGGAAGAACAGTCTTCATAAACCTTGTATTGGATGTTTCGAAATAGTCTAATCGTGCTCCTTTCGAGCTTTTTGTTGCAGTCATGCATCCCCGACGATGTCGCTGTGTTGCCTTATGATCGCGGCGATTTGAACACTGTTGACTTAGAAATGGGCGAAAGATTCGACAAAATGACCTTCTATTCCTTGAAGGATGCGGAGATTGTTCAGGAGTGCTCCCTAACGGCCTTTGACTTCTATTTGGGGGATTCCATTGTACGCTTCAACCCATCGCGTTTAATGCGCTCTGCCATCGCCAGAAGCGCGTCGTTTGATGAGGTTCAAGATACCCTTGGTCTCGATTTCTCTTATGAACAATCCGATGGCTTTGGTGAGCCCGCCCTTCTTGCCGACGGTGAAATAAGGATCATCGATATGGGCTATGATGAGGAAGGGCTTCATTTAGAACCATACAAAATTCGCTTGTCTAAAAAAGACTCCGACACTTACGTATTAGAGTACGCCCTTCTCCGCGAGGGTGTTTCGAAGGAATCGGAAGTTGAAGCAGGAAGCTACTTCTCAATAGTTGAGGGTGAAGAAATTCAGCTTCCAAAGGCAGAAGAATATGACCTTCTTTTCACTCGCTACAATTTCTATTTTGAAGAAGAGGTTACGAATTACCTCGTTGTAGGCGTGCTCATTTCGGATATTCTAAATCTCGAAGTAAACGACGTCCCCTTTGAGGAAATTGATCTGACTTTAGTGGAGGAAAGACGTTCATTGCTCAGCGCTGCCCGCGATGAAATTGGTTACGATTGGAAAGACTACGACTTCGATACCGGTGAGTACACATTGATTCCGAATAAGAATTTTATCATCGAGGATGCCGATGGATTTGTCTACAAGTTCCGATTCACCTCCTACTACAATGAGTCGGGTGAATCTGGGCATCCTTCTTTTGAGTTTCGCTTGCTTTAGTTGCAGATGGCGATGAATACCTGATTGGCAACCATGCTTGGGGAGAACATTCCCCAGTCCAAATCGGCACCACGAAAAATCATGAAGAGAGCCGCGAAAACCAAAACCAGCGGCTGATAGGCACGCATGCGTTCCCTCCATTCGGTCTTCAATAATTTTTGACTGAAAACCACCGCGGTGAGCAGTGGGCTCGTGCCTAAGCCAAACACAATCATGAAGCCAGCACCTTCCCAAAGACTTTGGGTTGTGAGCGCTCCGGCCAAGGCGGCGTAAACCATTCCACAAGGCAATAAGCCGTTTAAGGCACCCATCATCAAGGAACTGAACTTGCTCTTTTTCTGCATCACCTTATTGCTCGTCTTCAACCAAGCTCGGTGGATGGGTTGAATCAAGGGATGACTGAAGGAAACTGATTTAAATAGAATTGGAAATAAGGCGTAGGCGATTAGACCCAAACCTGCTATGATTGCGATACTTTGCTGATAACCGAAAAGGAAAAGCTGTTTACCAAAAAGGCCAAAAATAAGTCCGAGCAGCGCGTAAGTTCCAATTCTTCCAAGGTGATAAAGAGTCGTGTGAACCACCATTTTCTTTGAACGCGAAGAATTCATGGCCAGCACAATTGGGCCACACATTCCAACACAGTGAAGACTACTGGCGAGTCCGAGAAGAAGTGCTGTTCCCAGCCACATCATTCCACAAAATAGTCGCGTTGAACATGAAATGGAAGTCCTGCAGAGGTCCAGTTGAGAATGAACTTGTACTTCCCAGCTACGAGCTGATCTGAAGCAATGAAGACTTCCTTCTTACCATTCCAAGGAAGGGATAAATCTAAATTTTGATTCGAAGGACGTTGGAGGATTACACTTCCACTATCAAAACCCTTGAGGGTCTTTTCAGGAATGCTCAATATTATCCCATTCTCCTTCTGGTCGATGCCAAGTCTACTTCCTGTTGCATTGAAGTTGTTCATTCCGTCTATGACGTCCTGATACTTCAATTCGTCGAGATAGTAGTTGTCGCTTACCAAATCGTGGTTTACCGTTGTGGACTTGTACACCATGAAGAGGATGAAGACCACAAAAAGGCTAAAGAAAATGGGAATGCCGTTGCCCCAGTTTAATTTCATTGAAAATTCATTGGTCCCATGAAGCTAACAGTAACCTCATCAATGCGCTCCTCACCTCTATAAACACTCACCGCTAAATCGGTTTGCACTCCTTGAAGTTTGCTGTCGTCTAAAACTAGGAAGAAAGAGCCCTCCGTTTTACCTTGTGAAGGCACTAAAATTTCTGGCCGTCCAACCCGTTTGATTTCAATGGTAGGATCATCAACTCTTAACTCCACCGGGAACTCCTTATTCGTCTTATTGATGATTTTGTAGTTGTACAAATTGCTCAAATGAGTGGCGTCTACTTGCTGATACGGTAAGCCCTGAGCTCTTAAAATCGTTGTTTTGATGTCGGCGCGAAATAAGATGATGGAAACAACAACACATACCAAAATACTTAGCACGGCGGTATAGGCCTTCATTCTTGTGGTGAATTTCCACTTTGCACCCGTTGCGATTTGTTCTTCAGAAGCAAATCGAATCAATCCTCTATCGAAGCCAACCCGGTCCATCATGCTGTCGCAAGCATCGATGCAAGCAGTGCAATTCACACACTCCAGCTGGGTGCCATTTCGAATGTCGATCCCCGTCGGACAAACGTCAACACATTTGTGACAATCGATGCAATCGCCTTTGCTGAGCTCTTCACGGTTTTCTCTTTTCCCCCGAAATGGAGCTCTTTTTTCGCCTCTCTTATAGTCGTAGGCAACCACCACACTGTTTCGGTCGAGCATCACCCCTTGCAGCCGACCATAAGGACAAACGGCAATGCACACTTGCTCACGAAATCAAGCAAATACTCCGTAAAACACCGTCGAGAAGATGAGTAGAGCACCCAAACCTCCCAAGTGTTGAGATGGGTCGTCTGTTTGAATGCGGAGCAATTCTTCACTCCCGATGATGTAGGCCAAGAAGGTGTTTGCTATGAGTACCGAAATGCCAAAAAAGATGATGTGCTTTAAGCCCGTCTTTCGGATTTTCTCCCAATTCCATGGCATATTCGCCAGTTTCTTCTGCTTCGGTGCATCCCCTTCGATCCAGTATTCAATTCTTCTGAATACCATAGCAAAATACTATGGGTAACCATTTTTCCACCAGCCAACCCAGGTCTTGTCTGGATAGTAAACTCCACCGATGTAGTTGCCAGATAGGCTGTCGCCCGAATAGCTTTCCTCAAAATTCGCTCGATGACCGAAGCGACCATTTCCGATGCTGAAGATGCTCTCACTGACGCGGTTACGCTCTTGGTGGAAGCCGTCTTCGATGACTGACGCGGTTACGCTCTTGGTGGAAGCCGTCTTCGATGATTTTCCAAGGGTCTACGAGGAGGTATTTATCCATGCTATAAAAGTGCTATTAAACTGAGCGGATTGGAAAGATCGTTTAGGTGGTGGTCTTCACCGGGAAGGGGTTCTGAGCCCACGCCGATTGCGAGCATTCCCCCCGCAATTGCTGCAAGAATTCCTGAAGGTGCGTCTTCCAGAACTGCACATTCCGCAGGGGCGACTCCAAGTTTTTGGGCCCCTGTGAGAAATACCTCTGGATCGGGCTTCGACTTTTGAAAACCATTTCCATCCACCACGGCATCGAACAAGTCGTAGATGCCTAATTTCTTAATCACATACTCACCACTTTGGGAGGCGGATCCTAGGCCTATTTTAAACTCTCGGCTTTTGAGTTCAAGCAGATCTCGGCTTTTGAGTTCAAGCAGATTCTCCTCAACACCTTCAAGCAAGTCTTCGCTGGAGAGTTCATTCAAACACCTCAAGTACCATTTGTTTTTCGTGTCGGCGAGTTCAAGTTTCTCTTCATCTGTTTTTTCAATTCCTCCTAAGGCCAAAATCATGTCCAAGGAATCCATTCGACTCACACCTTTCAATTCCTGATTAAACTCCTCATCGATTGAGATGCCCAGAGAGGACGCCAGTCGTTGCCAACAGATGAAATGGTATTTAGCCGTGTCGACCAGAACCCCGTCGAGATCAAAGATTACCGCTTGAATCATCGGGAGATTAGTTAGATTTCTTTTGGGCGGCTTCTTTTCGAATCAAGCCTATGATCAGAAGTTCTGCTGAAGCAGCATTCGTTGCAAGGGGAATGTTTTTGACATTGCAAGATTCGAGTAGGATGCGAATGTCTTCGTGGTGCTTTTCCGTCACTTCGTGATCGCGCAGAAAAATGACCATGTCGACCTCTCCTTTCCCAATCATTTCGGTAATTTCCTGGTATCCACCCGACTTACCTGGGCTCAGGTGTTTGAGTGGGATTTTGAAGTTTCCTTGTTCCAGAAATTCAGCAGATCTACCAGTGGCAATTAGGGTTTTTCCCCACAGCCACTGTTCTCTTTCTTTTAGAAACTCTAGAAGTTGCTCCTTCCTTTTGTTGTGGGCCATCACAACAATGTGATTAGTACTCATCCTTTTTCAGCTTTGAAATTCTTCAAGGTATTCAAAATGATAACGAACCAAGCCTTCGATGGGCTTCTTTATAATCGTGTTTACTGTAACGTTCAGTTCTTCGGCAACAACCCTTAATACGTCCTCAAAGTAATAAGCCACCGATCCCACAAAATTAACTTCAACCTTCTGATGATCTTGAAAGCTGCACACATGCGTGCGAAAGAAATCCATCATACCATCGTAAATCATATTAACAATGTATGGATGTTTTCTGTGTTCAGAACAAAATTTTACGAAGCTCGCTAGGTATACATTTGGGTGAGGCTGACGATACACTCGATCAATGACCTCATCCTTGTTTATGTTGTAGGCATTTGAAAACTCACCTTTCAACTCCAACGGCATGCGTGTGTAGAAATAATCTTGCAACAACTTCTTACCGTAATAACTACCACTTCCCTCGTCTCCCAAGATGTAGGCAAGCGATGGAACTTCCTCACTCACATTCTCTCCATCAAAAAAGCAAGAATTGGATCCAGTCCCTAAAATGCAAGCGATCTCTGGTTTTCCAGAATAACAAGCAAAAGCCGAGGCATCTAAATCGTGGTGCACGTGAATTTCAGAATCCACAAAAAATTCTTGCAATCCGTCTGTGATCTTTTTGGATAATTGGGGCGTTGAACAACCGGCCCCATAGAAGTAAACCGACTGTATGCTCTTCCGAACTCTTGAAAGTTCAGCGTTTGAATTGAGCTCTGCGAGGATAAAGTTCCTGTCGTGAAAATAGGGGTTGAAGCCTCTTCCTGTCGTGAAAATAGGGGTTGAAGCCTCCCGTTTTCAAAATTGCCTCAATCTTGCCCTCCTCATCAACCAAGGCCCAATCTGATTTAGTTGAGCCGCTGTCGGCAATTAAAAAATGTGTTCCTGACTTCATTTAATTCTTTTCTGTGACGCCCAATACAACCCTATGTTGCCAGTGTGTCAATGATTTCGAGACTCAATAAATCGAGTTCTTTTTTAGCTCCTTTAAGATCTTCGAAAGGAACAAATTCCAATTTTCCTTTCCATGAGGCTACCATACCTTCCGACTTATCCTTGAGAAGAAAATCAATGGCTGCCCAACCCATCCTACTTGCAAGATTTCGATCAAAAACACTTGGCGATCCTCCTCGCTGGATGTGTCCTAAAATAGAAACTTTGGTTTCGTATTGAGGTAAATGCTGTTCCACCGCCTTTGCCAAACCAACTGCTCCTCCGAGTTCATCGCCTTCGGCAACAATCACGATGCTCGAACTTTTATTCTTTTGCTTCCCTTCACTCAGCTTGTTCAGAAGAGGTTGAATGTGTGACGTGCGCTCTGGTATGTAGGCCATGAGTGCTCCACTTGCAAGAGCCGCCTCAACAGCAATATGACCTGTGTCCCTTCCCATTACTTCCACAAAGAAGATTCTGTCGTGAGACATGGCGGTATCTCTAATCTTATCCACCGCCTCAATGACTGTTTCACAAGCCGTATTGAAGCCAATCGTATAGTCCGTCAATGGAATGTCATTGTCGATGGTGCAGGGAATCGCAATGACTTTAATGTCCGATTCTTCAGCAATTTTTTGTGCCCCTCGAAAAGTACCATCACCTCCCAATGCTACGAGAGCTTGAATGTCGTTGGCTTTTAGGTTTTGAATGGCGATTTGCCTGTTTTCCTCTTCGAGAAAATCTAAACTACGTGCGCTCTTCAAAATCGTGCCTCCACGATTCAAAACACTGTTGACTGAGCGAGCACTTAGCGTTCGAAAATCGTTTTCAATCAGGCCCTGGTATCCTCTAAAAAAGCCAAAAACATCCATTCCACAGTAGATTCCAGTTCTTACAACAGAGCGAATGGCAGCATTCATTCCAGGGGCATCTCCTCCTGAAGTTAAAACTGCTATATTGCGGATATTGGACATAGTTATGTGTACTTGTTACACTAACAAATATATGTTTTGTTTCCAAACACCGTTCGGCTCTCCCGGCTGTACTTAGTGTACTAAATACACTAATTAATTTCTTATATCTTTGACGCCATGTCACCCGCTCCACACAACCCGAACATTTCGGTTGATTGCGTCGTATTTGGCTTCGATCAAGACGAGCTGAAAGTGCTTCTAATTGAACAAACTAGAGGGCCGAAGGAAAAGGTGGTCATTCAATATGCCCTTCCTGGCGATTTGCTATTTAAAAACGAAGGCCTCGACGATGCAGCGGAGCGTGTACTCTATGATCTCGCCAGTCTAAAAGGTATTTACCTAAAGCAGTTTCACACTTTTGGTGACATCGACCGGCTTCACGCTGCGAAGGATCAAGAGTGGTTGCAAACGTTTCGAGAAGACCCAAAAGCACGAGTAATTACGGTGGCATACTACTCCCTTGTTAAGATGGATGAGTATGAGCCCCAAGCGGCTTCTTTTGCCGGAAAAGCAGAATGGGTGAACATCGAGGAAGTTCCATCATTAGCTTTTGACCACGACGCCATTTTATCGATGGGCTTTGAACGACTAAGAGAAGAGCTCGAGACCAAAAACATTGGCTTCGAACTTCTTCCTAAAAAGTTCACACTATCGCAACTTCAGCGCTTGTATGAAATCATTCTTGCTAAGAAATTAGACAAACGAAATTTCCGCAAGAAGCTCAAGAACATGAGCGCCATAAAACCTCTGAACGAAAAACAAAAAGGGGTTTTGCACAAGCCTGCACAGCTGTTTACATACAAAGACGACTAGTCTAACTTCAGCAGCTTGGCGCTCGCGCCAAATTGACTTCGAAGATGATACAAGCCGGGCGCAAGACCACTGAGGTCAATCACTCCATTTGAATTCCCCGAGCGAATCACATCTCCTTTGGCGGAAAAAATGAACCAGTTTTCACCCATTTCCAAACCCTGAATACTCAATTCGCTCCCAATTGGATTTGGGAAAAGGCGCAGCTCATTTTTCGATTGAAGCTGAATTGAGCTGATCATTGGACAAGCCGTCGACTCGAATCTGCCGTCTCCTTCATTTCCCAAATATGAGCCCCAAGCTGGACAAGGATCGTAAAAATCGAGTTCGATTTTCGCTACTTGCAAAGCATCGGGCACGTACCAGCTGTCCTTATCCAAACCGCGTGCAACAACAATTTCTAAAACGGAATCCCGATTCAAATCCCATAGCAAATTGCTGCTGAATGCTTGGATTCCAATTTGCTCTTGAGTCAATTGCCAGGTACTGTCCCTTGCAGGATCCACAACAAATA
>Ga0206129_10000382_pt1 | contig 71380 bp, 59 predicted proteins | sample Helgoland_Spring_8_FD_148616 | JGI IMG/M metagenome (GOLD analysis project Ga0206129, IMG submission 148616) | Pelagic subsurface seawater microbial communities from Kabeltonne, Helgoland, North Sea - Helgoland_Spring_Bloom_20160502_2 | ecosystem: Environmental > Aquatic > Marine > Epipelagic ... | reverse complement strand
ACGCCGTCGCTGCTACGCGCCTCGAAGTGGAGGTGAGCCGGATAATGGCCACCTGCGGTGCCGACGGTGCCGATCACCTCACCGCGCGCGACGAGGGAGTCGAGGGTGCTTTTGATATCGAGGAGGTGAGCATACATCGTGTGGACCGGTTTCCCCTCCGGATCGCGGTGGGCGAGGACGACAATGTTCCCCCAGCCCGGCGAGGGCTCGCCGGCATACACAACCAGGCCGTTGCCTGCGGCGAAAACGGGATCGCCGAGATCCGTGTTCATGCCGCCGATGCCGTTCAGATCGTCGCCCGTGTGATGGCCGCCGCGGCGGTCATTCATTTCCCAGAATTTCTGGGCGTTGTAGGTGAGCGCGCCGTTTTCTGAACCCATCGGCGTGTCCATTTTCGTAACGCTCGGGATCTGGTTCGCCTGCCAGGCGGAGAGAAAATGGAAACGCATGTCAGGGTTGCCGTTCTCCGGCATTTCGAAGGGCGTATCCCAATCCTGGAAGCCGACAAGCTTGACCTCGGCCACCCCCGTCTGCGAGCTACGCCACACCGCGTAGCCGACAAGTCCGGCGGCGATCACTAGGGTCAGGAGCAGGCGGGCGGATTTCATTCCCTGATTACGGGGGGAAACGGGGGTTTGTTCAATGACGGAGATGGATCGGGTTTTGTTCCCGTGACAGGATTCATCAAACAAACGGCGTATCCCTCCCGCTGTGGACAAATATGCACCAACCTAAATGAAACCTCTATTCGTCGCAGCCTCCCTGATGGCTCTTGCCACAGTGTCCTCTGCCGAGGAAATAACCGCTCCGGATGTGCCGCTCAATGTGGTCGGGGTTTTTCCCCATGGAACTTTCTCCGAAGCTGGCAGTGAGGGCGACTACACATTCAAGGGCGACACTGCCGTTGACCTCAAGTGACGGGGACGGATAGGTTGAGTTTCACCATGGATGCAGAACTGGAAAAAAGCGTAGCGGCACTCAGGCTCGAAAAGGTTGAGCGGCACATCTTCCTCTGCGCCCAGCCAACCGAAGCGAAATGCTGCGAACCCGCCGCCGGCGCGGCCTCATGGGATTTCCTAAAACGCCGGCTCAAGCAACTCGGCCTCTCCGGCAGTGGGGAAAAGGTGGCTCTCCGCACCAAGGCGGACTGCCTCCGCGTCTGCATGCGCGGGCCCGTAGCGGTCGTGTATCCCGAAGGTGTCTGGTACCACTCCTGCACACCGGAGGTGCTGGAGCGAATCATCCAGGAACATCTCATCGGCGGGCAGATCGTCGATGAATTTTGCCTGAATGAGTGATTGGAGGGGCGAACGCTGGTTCGCCCCTCCTCATAAAATGTTCACTCCGCCACCAGCTCCCGCACCAGCGCCGGACCCTGGTAAACGAAGGCGGTATAGATCTGAACCAGATCCGCTCCGGCCTTGAATTTTGCTTCCGCATCCGCTTTTGAGGAAATTCCACCCACCCCGATGATAGGGATTTTTCCCGAGAACTCGGAGGCGAAGGCCGAGAGCACCACATTGGATTTTTCGAAAACCGGTTTCCCGGAAAGTCCGCCCGCTTCGTTCGCCCAGGGATGATCTTTCACCGCCTCGCGATCTAGTGTGGTGTTGGTCGCGATCAGGCCGTCGAGCCCGCCGTCGAGGAAAGCTTTTGCGAGATCCGTCACCTGCTGCGGCTCCAGATCCGGGGCGACTTTGAACAGAATCGGCACATGCTTGCCGTGTTTTGCCACGAGTTTTTCCTGGGAAGTCTTCAACAATTCCAGCAACCGCGCCGTGGCATCCGCCGCCTGCAGATCACGCAGTCCCGGGGTGTTCGGAGAGGAAAGATTCACCGCGATGTAATCCGCCACCGGGTAGGCTTTTTCCAGGCAGGCGAGGTAGTCGTCCGCCGCATTTTCGTTTGGCGTGTCCTTGTTCTTGCCGATGTTGAAACCGATCGGGCCGGTGAAGGATTTGTGGGCGCGGACGTTTTCCACCCCCGCATCGATCCCGGGATTATTAAAACCCATGCGGTTGATGATCGCCTCGTGCGGGATCAGTCGGAACAGGCGCGGCTTCGGGTTCCCCGCCTGTGGCCGCGGGGTGATCGTGCCGATCTCCACAAACCCGAATCCCAGCCGCCCGAGGGCGTCGATCGTATTGCCCTCCTTGTCCAAGCCCGCCGCGAGGCCGATCCGGTTGGGGAATTTCAGACCCATCAACTCGATGGGCTCGCTCTCCGGAAACGGCTTGGAAAGCAATTCCAGCAGCCCGGTCTTCTCAGCAAATCTCAGCCCGGCCATGCTCGCATGATGCGCCACCTCTGCATCGAGGGAGAACAGGATTTTGCGGGCGAGTGGGTAGGCGGCGTCGATCACGTGGCGATGCTGGCCGCTGCGTGAAAATTTTCAATGCAAACGGGGAAAGGATCGCGCAAAGCCGCGAAGGAAGAGGATTTTATAAGGAACGAAGGAATCATTGAGGCCATCTTCTTTTCCTGCCTCCTTCATTCCAGCCTTTGCGCCTCGGCGGCTTTGCGCGCGATATTTCTGGAATGCCAGGTCAAGGGTGCCCTTTGTCGTATTCCTTGAGTCTTGTGTAAAAGTAAGGCCGGGTGTCGACGACCGCCCCATCGGCTTTGCGAATCTGGTAGGGCTTGCCGGAGAAAGAGGATTTCGAGGCGAGGCCGTCGATGAATTGCTCGGCGGTTTTGACGCGCCTCCCGGCCTTGCCGAGCTTCATACGCAAGTGGCTACCAGCCGCCTTGGTGTCGTATTCGGTGCCGTTGCGGATGAAGACCGCGCCTTTGAGCGACTCGACGTTGCTGATGAGATGCTCAATGCGGGCATCCTGTTTCGCATCACGAGCGTGGGCCGCGATCGGGATCAGGCAAAGCAGCAGGGCGAGGATCATACGGATTTTCATGGGAAGAGGATATGGACGAACAACGATTCCACAAATGAAATCCTGGGTTCGCAGGAGCACGGCGAATATTTCTCGGGCTCCGTGGCGGTTGTCGTCGCGATTTAGAAATCGCTGTTCCTTTCCTGCAGGAAATGACCTACCACCCTCGCGATATGCACAGCCGCCCGCCGAAAAAATTCGTCCCTACGCCTTTCGAATACCATCAGGAGATCGATCTGCGGATTGATTCGCTGACAAACCTCGGTGCCGGCGTCGGGCGGGTGGATGGCTGGGTGGTTTTCGTGCCGTATGCGCTCCCCGGGGAGTTGGTGCGGACGAGAATTTTCCGCAACGACAAGAACCACTCGCAGGGGGATCTGGTGGAGGTTTTGGAGAAATCGCCGGATCGGGTGGAGCCGGGTTGCCCGCTCTTCGGCGAGTGCGGGGGCTGCCAGTACCAGCACCTCTCCTATGACAAGCAACTGGCGTGGAAGACGCGGCAGATCAAGGAACTGCTGAAACACATGGCGAGCGAGGAGCGGGAGGTGAATCCCTGTGAAAGCACCGAACAGATCTGGAACTACCGATCAAAAATCACGCCACACTTCGAAAAGCCGATCGACGGGGTGGTGAAGGAGATCGGTTTCCTGAAAGTCGGGCGGCGCAACGATTTACTCGATATAACAAACTGCCCGATCGCGATGAAGGAGATCAACGAGGCGCTGCCGGAGGTGCATGCCGATGTCCGGGCGAACGGGCGGCAGTTCAAACGTGGGGCGACGATCCTGCTGCGAGCAACGGAGGGACGAGTGGAGCGGAACCCGAAGGCGATCGCCCGCGAAGAGGTCGGTGGGGTGAAGTTCGACTTCGTTGCAGGAGAGTTTTTCCAAAACAATCCCTTCATATTGCCGAAGTTTACGGAATACGTGGCCGAAAAGGCACTGGCTGGCGGAGCGAAATACCTCGTGGACGCGTATTGTGGGGCCGGACTGTTCGGGCTTTGCCTGGCAGAGCGTTTCACAAAGGTGATGGGTGTGGAGGTGAACGAGGCGGGCGCGAAGTGGGCGGCGAACAATGTTTCCCTGAACGGTTTCGACAATGTCAGCATCCTTCAGGCGGATGCGGAGGCGATTTTTGAGAAAATCGATACCCCGGCTGAGCAAACGGCGGTGGTGATCGATCCGCCGCGAAAAGGCTGCACGCCGGAATTCCTCGCACAGTTGGTGGAATACGCACCGGAGCGGGTGGTCTACGTCTCCTGCGATCCGGCGACGCAAGTACGTGATTACAAGATACTAAGGGAATCCGGATACGTGCTGGAGGAGGTGCAACCCTTCGACCTTTTCCCCCACACCCGCCATGTGGAGTGCGTAATGGTGCTGGTGAAAGGCCTGATTTGACATTGTGATGACTCCGGCTTGATTTTCCATCCACTCATACTTAGCCTGCGACCTCGAATCCTATGAAGAAATCCCAAGATCCCCGGCGCGCCATTTTTTTCACGGCGGCCTTCGTTTTGCTCATTTGCGGAATCATCCTCACCGGAGTGGCCCTGAACAAGCGCCAAGCGGCCAAAACCGCAAGCATCGCAAATGAGGAACGCAACGCCGCCACTGCAACAGAAGGGAACGGAGCGGCCGCCGCAGAGCTCCGCCGGGAACGCGAGGATGAGGCGATCACTTACGAATCCCAGAACGGCGACGAAAAGCTGAAGCTCATCATGAACAGGATCGTCACCCGCAATGTGGATGGCTTGGACAAAATCGTGCAGCTCAACCCGCCCGCTACTGCGGCAACCCTGCGCAAACGCCTTTCGGAGCACGAAGCGCCACTCGGCGTATACCCGCTCGCCTATGACGAGAGTGACAGCTTCGACGGATTGCGCATCATCACTTCGCAAATCCGCGCCAAGATGCCCCGGGAGGATGCGGAAAAGCTCGCACGGAGTAAGAGCCTGAGTATCGTCGATTTCCCGGATTACGCACCGGAATGGGTGATTTTCGCGGCCGCAGATCCCTTCGATGCCATGGACAAGATCGCCTCCATCAGGGGTGAATCGTCGGTGCAGTCGGCGGACGTTCTCACCGGCAGACGCCCCGTCCCGATGGAGATGCCAAACGATACGCTGATCGGAGACCAATGGCACCTTAAAGCATCCGGCACGGCACTGCCCGGCACCGACATGAATGTGGAAGATGCATGGAACTACGGCGGGGTGGGCGGCGTGCTCGGGCGTGGAATCAGGATCGGCATCGTCGACAGCGGGATCAATACGGCTCACCCGGATTTCGTCGGCAACTACGACAACACGATCGATAAAGACTTCATCACCGGAGACAACAACCCCGATGCACCAGCGGGCAGCGATGAGGACCACGGCACAGCCGTTGGTGGCGTAGCGGGCGCCCGCGGCAACAACGATCTCGGCGTATCGGGCTCCGCACCGGAGGCAATCCTCGTCGGCGAGAGGTTGATCGTGGGTGCTTTCACCACAGACAAGCAGAACGCGGATGCACTCGCCCACCGCGTGGATGTGATCGAGATCAAGAACAACAGCTGGGGCTACGGCGGATCACTCTACAAGACCGATCCGCTCCTTGAGGCGGCACTCAGGAATTCCTGTGAAAGCGGTCGTGACGGAAAGGGAACGATCTTCACCTTCGCCGCCGGAAACGACGGTGATGTCGAGGACAGCGCGAACTACAGCGAACTCACCAGTTCAATCTACACCATGGTTGTCGGCGCTACGAACTCACAGCACGTCCGCGCGTTTTACTCGGAGCCGGGGGCAAACCTAGTTATCACAGCACCATCAGGCCGCGGCGGCGGTGATCCTCCTGGCACTTTGGGTATCACCACTGCAGACCGCACCGGCGAAGACGGTTACAACGGTTCAACCGGAACCGAAGGTGATTACACAGATACTTTTAACGGAACCTCGTCCTCCTGCCCTGCCGTTTCCGGTGTGATTGCTTTGGTGCTTGAGAAAAACCCGGATCTCGGCTGGCGGGACGTACATGAAATCTTGATCCGAACGGCCGTGAAGTTCAATCCGACAGAACCCGGCTGGCTGACAAACGCGGCCGGCCTGCATTTCAACAACGACTACGGTGCGGGGCTCATCGATGCCACAGCGGCCGTCAACCTCGCCGCGACATGGACAAACCTCGATCCCCAAATCTCCGTAAAATCGACCAAGACCGGCCTCGGGCTGTCCATCCCGAACAACTCCTCGGCCGGTCGCACCCTGCTGTTTCCCCTCCCCTCCTCCAACATCACCACCGAGCACGTGACGGTGAGGCTCACGGTGAACCACAGCGCGCGGGGTGACCTCGAAATCTCCCTAACTTCTCCGTCGGGCACGCAAAGCAAGCTCGCCTTCGTCCGCAACGACCTTGGCAACGACTACAACGACTACACCTTCAGCACAGTCCAGAACTGGGGCGAGGATTCAAACGGCGTGTGGACGCTCAAAATCGCAGACCGGAAAAGCACATCAAACACGACCGGCGGCACGGTGAACGCCGCCGAGATCACCATCTACGGCGCAGCGTCGCCACCGGTGAACCCCGCGCCCATCGTCCAGATCACCAGCCCGCAGAGCGGCGCGATCTTCAGCCCCGGGGTGGGCTTCACGGTCGACGTCAGCGCCCAGGATTTCGACATCGACGGAATTGAGGATGAGGTCACCAAAGTGGATCTCTACGAAAACGACATACTCATCGATACCGTCACCACCGCACCATACAGCTTCGCCCTCAACCCCGCGAACGACCTATACACCTACGTCGCAAAAGCGACCGACCCCGACGGCCTAGAAGGCGAATCCCTGCCGGTTTTCGTGACCGTGAAAAATCAGACCCCGGTGATCGCCTCGGTAACGCTCAACGCCGCGAGCCAAGCCTACGATGACCTGCCGCTCAGCGTCACAGCCGTCGACGCCACGGATCCGGAAAACGATACGATCACGCTGATCTACAAATGGGAGTTCAGCACGGATGAGGAGAATTACACGGATTCCGGCGTGACCACCGCCAGCCTGCCGGTGAACTTGCAGAATAGCGGCAAGCTATGGCGCTGCACAATCACCGCCACCGACGGCATGACAACCAGCGCACCGTTTGTCACCGGCACGGTCAACCTTCTGGATCGTCCGCGTTCCTCTGCGGTCCGCCCAGGCGGCACCTACACCTACCAGAGCGGCCTTGTGCTCAAGGGCGATACGCTTGTGATCAACAGGCAAGCCATCATCCAGGAGTTCAGCCAGGGTCCGGGTGGTGGCACTTCGGAATGGATCGAAATCCTGACGCTGGAAGAAGGCAGCCTTGCCGGATGGACGCTGGCAGACAACGGCGGCAACTCCCTGGTGTTCGCTGCGGATCCATGGTCCGTAGTTCCCGCAGGCACACTGATCATCATTTACAACGGGCTCGTAGACAAGGATGGCCTCCTCCCCGCCGACAACACTGACTTTTCAGACGGCTCCGTGGTCATTTCCAGCACCAACGAAACCCACTTCACCGCAGCTTCGGCATGGCCGACGTTGGACAACCTCGGGGACTCGATTTTCCTAAGAGACGGCATCGGCGCCAGCGTCCATGAGCTTGCATATGGCAACTCCCTATTCGCATCACCAAACGTAGGCCGGGTCGGCGCGAGCCAGGCGGCCTACTTCGCCGGCCAATCGGATGCCGGGGCAAGCCTGGCCAACGAGTGGCTCGTCACCAGCGGATCCTCTGCGAGAACCGCCGCCTTCACCGCAGCGCTCAGCCCACCCTCGACAAACAGTATTTTCCCCGCCGCGGTCTTTACCAACGGGCGTTACGTTCAGGATTTCGGCAACGTCCCCGGGGCGTCAGGCACGCTTTTCCCAACTGGCTGGTCGTCCTATTCAGTGGACCTCGGCACGACCCAGACCACGAACTATGACGAAATGTTGCTCCTCTCTGACGGAACCAGGGTAGGCTCAGCCTTCAACTTCGGCTCCCGCATCGGGATGCTCGCCGGCTCTATCTCCGGGGGCACCACCCGCTTCGATCCAGGCTTCATCGCGCTCGCGCTCGACAACACCCGCGGCCTGACCGGCCTGCAGATCAGCTACGATATCATCAAGATTGCGGAGCAGCAAAAATCGATGACGATGAACCTGGAGTACACCACCGGCAACCCCGGCAACACCAGCACCACATGGAACCCCGTATCGGGCGCCGCCTACAACTCCGATACTTCGCCGACGGGCACCGTGATCAGGCTCAACAATGTGCCCTTACCAACGATTTTCGAGGATCGCGAATCACCCATCTATCTCCGCTGGTACTATCACACGGCTATAAATAACCAGAAATCCGGCCAGCCGGATGCACTCGCGATCGACGGCCTCATCATCTCTTCGGACTCCTCGCCGAACATCTTCCTGACCCTCGGGCTCGATCCCGACACGTTCTCGGAAGCGGATGGAGAAAATGCATCCGTCGGAAGCGTGACGATCAGCCAGGCGGTTTCCTATGACCTATCAGTGAATATCTCCTCGTCCGACATCACCGAGGCAGCCGTCCCGGCATTTGTGGTGATTCCGGCAGGCGAGCTCTCCACGACATTCCCAATCAGGGCCGTCGATGACATCATCTCGGACGGCGTGCAGAGCTCTACGATCACCCTCTCCGCCACGGATTTCCTGAACGTCTCGAAGGTTCTCACCATCACCGACGATGAGCCCATCCTCATCGGTGTCACCCCAGGTCTTCCAAACAACCCCGGCAACGGGAACTTCGTCGACCGCCTCCGCATCGGTAAGATCTACGAGGCTCCCGCCTACTTCGTCGCCGCCGAAACGCCTCTTCCGGACGGCCTCTTCATCGACAGTGAGACCGGCCTGATTTCCGGAACAGTTTCTCCGACGGCCACCCTCGGAGAATACACCGTGATCATCGAAATCAGGAACGTGCTCGGCGGGTTCTCCTCCCAGACCATTGTCATCGAGGTTTCCGACACCGTCTTCAGCAGCTATTCGCAGTGGATCGACCAATTCGCCAATATTGACAAATCAGTCACCGGCAACACAGATCTCGACGATTTGCCGAACCTTGTCGAATACGTCCTCAACAGCCGCCCCGATCATTTTGAGCAGCCCTCACCCGTTACCAGCTCGTACACGCCAGCAGCGATGTCGATCACGTATACGCGATCAAAGGATGTCAACGATGTGTCGCTCGTCGCCGAATGGTCCCCAACCATGGCAGAGGGCTCCTGGGAAACCGAAGGCGTCCTCAACGAACTGCTGGTTGACGGGATCGATACCCAGACGATCCGCTCTTCGGTTACCATCGACCCGCTTCATCCGGCGCGCTTCATGCGGCTTAAAGCTGTCGGCCCGCCGCCACCGGAATAGCGGATCTTGCCTGCCGGGTCTGATTTTCCGAAAGTCCAGAGCCCGGCGGACAGTATACCTGTCCACACGGAGTTCATCGCAGATTCTGGCGATGAACTGCCCCGCGCTTGAAAGAGCCACAATCCTTCTATTTTCCTATTGCAAACCAGTCTCAATTAGCTGAGCATTTCCCCGATGACACCATCCTCCACAACCAACCGCTCGGCGCAAAGCCCGGTGACCTTGAACCAGGTCGGAGTCAATTGTGATGTGCGCATCAGCAGCCTCAACGGTCCGGCCTGCGAGCGCCTCCGGGATCTCGGCTTCTGCGAGCAGATGCAACTGCGTAAAATTTCCAACGGCCGCAACCTTATCTGCACCGTTTGCGGCGCAAAAATGGCGATCAGCCGCGATTTGGCCGAGCAGGTTCTTGTTTCCCCGATCCGCTGAACCCGCTCATGTCCACCGTGCCTGAGGTTCCGCCCACTGTCGCACTCGTCGGTAATCCCAACTCCGGGAAGTCCACAATTTTCAACGCCCTGACCGGCAAGAACCAGCGCGTGGGTAACTTCGCAGGGGTCACCGTCGAGGTGAAGGTCGGCGAAACCTACAACCCCCACGGCAAGAAGCTCCATGTGCTCGACCTGCCCGGTTGCTACTCGCTCCGGGCGAACTCCCCGGACGAGAAAATCGCCCTCGAAGCACTGACGGGCCAGCTTCCCAAAACCGCAAAACCCGATCTCGTCGTCTGCGTCGTCGATGCCTCAAACCTCGAGCGCCACCTCCAACTCGCACTTCAGGTCATCGAGCTCGGCCTGCCCTGCGTGCTCGCCCTCAACATGGTCGACGTCGCGGAAAAGAGCGGCCTTCGCCTGGATCCTGCGAAACTTTCCGAAGAACTCGGCATCCCCGTCGTCCCCATGCAGGCGAAAGCCGGAAAAGGCATCACCGACCTGAAACAGGCGCTCCGCCATCCGTTCCCGCCGGTCTCCGAGGCCACATGGCTGGCCAACGCGGAGAGTGACGAAAACGACCGCCGCGATTTCATCGCAAGGCTTTGTGAACTCGCCGCCCGCCGGCCCGATTCCCAGCAGCGCACCCTTTCCGACAAGCTCGACTCGTTTCTTCTGCATCCCTTCTTCGGTTGGGTGGCATTGGTTGCGGTGATGTTTTGCGTATTCTGGGCCATCTTCTCCTTCGCTTCTATCCCGATGGATCTGATCGACGGCGCACTCGGCGGCTTCGGCGGTTGGGTGGAGTCCCTGATGCAGCCCGGCGATTTCCGCTCGCTGCTGGTGGACGGTATCATCGCCGGAGTGGGTGGCGTGCTGGTTTTCCTCCCGCAGATTATCCTGCTTTTCCTTTTCATCGGCCTGCTGGAAAGCTCCGGTTACATGTCTCGCGCGGCTTTCCTAATGGACGGGGTGATGGCCAAGGCCGGCCTCAGCGGAAAGTCTTTCCTGCCCCTCTTCAGCTCTTTCGCCTGCGCCATTCCCGGCGTGATGGCCACCCGCACCATCGATTCCGCAAAAGAGCGCCTGGTGACCATTTTCGTCGCCCCCTGGATGAGCTGCTCGGCACGGCTGCCCGTGTATTTTCTCGTCGTCCCCCTGATACTCGGGGAAAAAGAAGGCTCGTGGAAACAGGCGCTCATCCTCTTCGGAATCTACGTGCTGGGCACTGTCACGGCATTCGTCGTCGCCCGTGTTCTGCGCGGCAGGCTCGGCCCCGAGGCAACGACCAGCCACTTCATGCTGGAGCTGCCTTCCTACCGGATGCCGCAGTGGGGCTATATCCTCCGCCATGTCCTCGACCGCGGCTGGGCCTTCGTCCGCAAGGCGGGAACCGTCATCCTCGGGCTCTCCATCCTGCTCTGGGCGCTGGTAACCTATCCGAAATCCGACTCCGAGGATCCGGGAGAAGCCCTCGCTCACAGCGCCATGGGTCGCATCGGCGAAGTGATCGAACCCGTCGTCAAGCCCCTCGGCTTCGATGGCCGCACCGGCACCGCCATCCTCACCTCCTTCGCCGCCCGCGAGGTTTTCGTATCCTCGATCGGCATCATCTTCAGCGTCGAGGAAACCGATGACGACGTCGAAACCCGCTCCCTGATCCGCGATAAGATCTCCAAAGCCACCTGGCCCGACGGCAGGCCGCTCTTCACCCCGCTGACCATGGTCTCGCTGCTGGTCTTCTTCATCTACGCGCTCCAATGCCTACCCACTACCGCCGTAGTGGCAAGGGAGGCCGGCTCATGGAAATGGGCCATCGGCCAGTTCGTGTTCATGTCCGGCTTCGCCTACCTCGCCTCACTCATCGTCTTCCAGGTAGGTCGCCTGATGGGCTTCTGAAATTTGAGATTTAGAATTCCGAGTTTAAGGTTTCAACGAAATGGATTGGCAAACGATCACCGCCCTCAGCTGCGTCCTCGGCACCTTGGCCGTCTTCGCCTACCGCATCGCCCGCCCCTCGGGGAAAAAATCGGGCTGCGGAAAAAGCTGTGGCTGCGGCGTGGAGAAGAAGCGGTGACCGCGCAGATTTTCATAAATTTCACTTCTCCCCACCCACCTTGATCCTCGCAGGAACATCGTTGATGCTGATCCCGGCTTTACCGAGGGCGTCCCAGATTTCAAGGAGCCTTTCCAGAGGCAAGCGGCGGTCGGCCTCGAGCTCCAGCTTCCGACCGGGATTCTGATTCTGGTAGGCGGTGAGGTAGGCCCCGAGCAGCCCTTCGGGGACGGCGAGTGTGTCCAGGGTGATATTTCCCGTGGCATCGACGGCGATCACAGAACGGGTGTCGGTAATTTTTTCCGAGGGAATTTCCTTCACCGTGGGAAGCTCGATCTGGAGCACCTCGCGGGGTTTCTTAAAAGTCGTCGAGACGATGAAAAACACCAACAAGATGAACAGGATGTCGATCATCGGGACGATGGGCACCTGGGCCCTGCTGCGCTGGACGCGATGGAACTCCATTTCCTAGAGGGTGCTGTTGCCAGAGCAGGCGGAGACGAAGCCGTTGAGAATCAATTCCATACGGGCGGTGATGCGCTCAATGCGGCGGGTGAAATAGCTGTGGGCGATCACGCATGGCACCGCGATGGCGAGGCCGAAAATCGTGGTGTTGAGCGCCTCGGCGATGCCGCGGGCGATGGCGAGGTGATCCGTGGTTTCACCGAGCCCCTGGAAGATGGTCACGAGCCCGGAGGCGGTGCCGAGTAGGCCGAGCAGCGGCGCGATGGTGATGACAACATCGAGGACGCCGATGCCTGAGTGCATTTTCACAACCTCCTCGCGGGCGGAGGCTTCAACCGCGCGGCTGATTTCCTCAGCGGTTTTTCCGTGGTGTTTCAGAGCGACCGCACCGAGGCGGGCAAGAGTACTGCCGCCTTGTTTCAGCTCGGACAAGACGGGATCCGATTCACCGGACTCGATGTTTTCCAATCCGCCTGCCAGCCCGGCGGGGACAGTCCGCGAGCGAGCGAGGGAAAGCGCCTTGAAGCCGATGGCGGTGAGGCCAGCGATGGAGCAGAGGATGAGAGGGTAGATGAAGACGCCGCCCTTTCCGAGAAATTCCGCGGTGGCTGAGGTTGCGCTGATTGCGAGATAGTCCATTCGTTATTTCGTTAAAAGTAGAAGTTGAAGATCAATTCGAGCGCGTCGCCGGCCATTTCCTTTTTGACCGCCGGCGGCATAGCCGGGATGGGTGCTTTGCGTATCGAGTTCAGGGTGAAACCTTTCTGCACCTCGCCGGTCTGGTTGTCGCCAATAAACTGAACGCTTTTAATCCGGCCGCTTTCTGAAACGAAGAACCGCACGGTCAGGAAACCCGGGGTAATGAAATCGCGATGCTTCATGCAGTTGAGCTGCCACTCTTTCTCCACGGCCCGCCCGATGGCCGCCTGGTAGCGCCCCATCGGGGAGTTCGTCACATCGAGCGCGCTTTCCCCGTTGCGTTTGAGGTTTCCCCTGATCGCCGTCTTGCTTTGGTTGCCCCGAAAGGCGGGATCGTCGATCGGGGTCGGCTTCGGTTTGGGCTTCGGTTTGTCCTCCACCTTTTTCTCGGCCAGCCCTTCCGATGCCCCGTCGCGCGCTTTCTTCTCCTCGCGGGGCTTGATGTCCTCGCGCACCTCGCCCTTCGCAACGGGAATTTCGATCGGGTTCGGCCCGTCGAGGAGCTTTTCGCGGATTGCGGTCTCGGCTTTCTCCGCCTCTCCGGGAATTGGGGATTCTTCGCCCTTCGCCATCTCTGCGGGCGGCTGCACGGGAACGGGCGGTGAAATAGGAGACAGCGCGGCATCAGGCGGGACAACAGGGCGCATCAAACTATCTAATCTGCCGTCCTGATAATTGCTCTGGGTGGTTTCGATCTCCTCTTCGTGCCTCGGTTCACGGCCCGCCTGTGAAGGCATGGCGAGGGCGTTGGCATCCGCTGCGCGATCGCTTGTCGCCCTGGTGTTTCGCTCACCGATGTACCTGCGGCTGGCAGGAGCCTCCGCACTCTCCTGCTCCGGCGTAGTGCGGACAACTTCCGGCGGTTGGACCCTTTCTTCCACAACAACGGCGGGCACCGGCTCGCGCTTGATCATTTCCGGGAAAATCTTTACCGTCTGCTCGGGCTGGAAAACCTCCGGCACGGCATTCCTCCGCTCGATCTCAGAGCGGATCGCCTCGATGCTGACCCATGCGAGAAGAAGTCCGTTCAACAGCACGGAGACGCAGAGCGCCACCGCCCAAAGGCGAGCCTCATCCCCGTTCGGTCGTGCAACTGCGGTGGCCACTGGGACATATTGCCTCATTTCACCGCCGGTGCAACGCTTCGATTGGCTCCGGGCTATCGGACAGCCTGCAAAGAAATCCGGCAATCACCCCCCCTCCGAAGCCAAAGACATGGCCGAAGACGTCGACACCGGCTCCCGGTGCCGCCCCGCCCAGCCATCCCAGCAGCACCATGCCCGCTAGCAAGGGCGCGAGCACCCGCAACCATGGCATCCGGACCTTTTCCCGAAAATTCTCCACAATCCCTATCCCCGAGAGAATCCCGAGCGCACCGAACACCGCCGTAGAGGCTCCGAGCGAGCTGAAAGGCACCGGCCACGTGACCCATGAGGTGATGGCGTTACCCGCCGTTCCCGCGAGCAGGATCATCGCCCAGCCTTTCCAGGGTCCGAGCGATTTCGATACGAGCATGCCGAACACCGCACCACTCGCGAGGTTCCCGACGATGTGCGGGCCGTCTCCGTGGAGGAACAGCGCGGTGAAAGGCCGCCACCACTCACCCCGGCCGATCAGACCTACGCTCGATGAGGCAAAGCGATCTGAAATCGATGGGTTCTCTGCTTGGAAACGAAAAACAACGAGCAGTGTCGCCGCCCAGGCGAGCACATGGAGGACGCCCGCCGGATGCCTGCCCCAGTTCGAAGGGAGCAGCGGCAGCACCGGCTCAACGCGGGACTCCTCGTCGTATTGCACGAGTTCATCGGAAATTTTCGGCGCGGCCACAGGCTCGGCCTGAACATCGTACTCGCCCGGCCCGCCTCCGTGCTCGACGCGAACGGCCTCCCCCATCGCAAGCGCCACCAACGCATGCTCGTGGGCATCGTCGAGCGAGCCGTAGCTGCCGACATCAACCCAACTCTCTTCAGGTTGATCGGGGTCTATGGATTGTTCGCTCATGGATTGTCTCGCCATGATCGCTGCGGAGCGCGGCTTTTCAAGTCGCTTGGTTGCGCTGGGTATCAGGGGGTGAGGCGGAGCGTTAGAAAGCGGCTTGAAAAGCCGCGCTCCATATTCGTCAAGTGGAGCGTTGCGCGATGAAATCCATGGCCGCACCGGCCCGCAGGACGGCCAGCGAGAAATGTCCGAGACCGTCCACGATATCCAGAGTGGCGTTGGGCATTTTTGCGGTCAGGTCTTCGACAAGCGTGGTGGGGATGTTTTTGTCGTCGCCGCCGTGCCAATAACGGATCGGGTGGCTGATTTCCTCCGGCCTGAACTCAGGCTTGCTGAGATAGATTTCCGCATCGGTCATCACGCCCTGCCCGCCGGACAGCCCGCAGACCCCCTCGGTGAAACTTTTCGTAAGCACAGGCCAGATCTCGGTATCATGCAGCATGATCTCCCGATCCGCTCTGGAAAGGCTGCGTAGAAGCAGCGACATCGGGATCGCATCCGGCCTGCATTTCGCGGCAAGCGAGGCGAGGCGAAACCCTCCGGTGAAAAACGGCGCAGGGGCTTTCCGAAGCGGGATGAGGGTGCGATAGAGCGGATGCAGCCCCTCGGTGCCAAGATCGGTGAGCGGTAGCGGCACCATACCCGCGAGAACAGCGGAACCGGTCAACCGCTCCGGAATCATCGCGGCGCAGGCAAGCACATACGGGCCACCGCCGGAGACCCCGAGTTGGCCGAACTTGGCTATCCCCAGGTGATCCGCGAAACGAGCCATCAACTCCGGCCAGTCATCCAGCTTGCGGTCACGGATAAGCGTCGACTTCCCTATCCCCGGCCGATCGGCAGCAATCAGCCGGATACCGCGATCCTTGGCGACATGATGCGCCAACCGCGCCTGCAACCGGGAACTCGGCCAACCATGATAGTAAAACACCGGCTTTCCCGATGGATCGCCGAATTCGTTCCACGCCAGCTGCTTGCCGGGCGAATACTCCCAGAAATTCGGTTTTTCTGCGGGGGGGAGGTTTTCTAGGAAAGATAGTTCCTTGGGTTGGGGGGCAGAGGAACCACGGATGGACGCGGATGAACGCGGATCGGATTCTTTTCTGCTGCGGTAGTGGGTTTGCATTCTAGGATTTGTCTAGGATGACTCTTTTCCATTCTAGTTTACTCCGTTTGAAATTTAGGATGAGCCCTACGGGCATTCCTGTAATTTTTAGGTAGTTTAGCATTTGGGCTAGTTCGTGTTGTCCGATGCGCTCGATCACTTTTGTGTCCACGAGGACCTTGTCGAAGGTGATAAGATCTGGAACATATCCCCCTACTTTCACGGTTTTATACCGGACATCATAGCGGGGCTGCTGGCATCAAGCAATTTTCCTCAACCCAAATTCGACGCAAAGCGCATTCTCATATGGTTTCTCATGAAGTTCGTGCCCCAGTTCGTTCAAAACCTCAAAGGCACAATTTAAAATAGCCCCAGTCTCAGTTTCAAAAACCATACTCTTAATCCCAGCAAAGAATCCGATCTGCGTTCATCCGGGTGCATCCGTGGTTTTCTTAATTTCAGTGATCGTGGCCGACGTGCTCGCTGAGGATGTCGCGGCCGAAGTCGTTTGCTTGGTCGCGCCAGGCGGCGTGGACGTGGTTTCCGTTGTTCTGGACGTTGGCTACCTCGACCAGGAACGTGGTGCCCTGGATGCGGTAGTAATAAGGCTCGCCACGCTTGAGGCCGCCGGCCCAGCCGAAACGGAGGTTCCCGAGGTCGGCCTTAATTTTCGCGAGGTCACTGTCGGCGAGCTCTTGGCGGTGGCGGTTGGCGAACTCGGCGACGAGTTCCATGAGCGCAGCCTGCTGGGCTACGGTCATGTCGGATGCCGGGACGCCAACGGGATCGAGCTGCTTCGCCTTGCGGTCCGCAGCGGTGAGGATCTCGCCCGGAGGTTTCTCCGAATAAACGATTTCCTTGCCGCTTTCCTTGAGAGTGGTGGCGATGGCGCGGGCGAGGTCTTCCTCGGCAGCCAGCGGACGGGTGCCCTTCATTTTGTGATCGATCATGATCTCACCCGGATTCGATGCGAAAAAGGACGGAGTGACCGACACCGCGTTGCCATGGATGATCGTGTAATTCAGCGAAAGATGATGCCCCTCGAAACGCCAGCCCCATGTGCCTCCAGCTTTCGGCTCGCCGAAGATCGATGTGAAATAGTTCTTCGGATTGCGGAAGTCCGGGCGTTTCTCGATCTCCCCGAGGAAAGCCTCAAGCGCCATGATCGTATCCACCTTAACCAAGCCCGGCTCGCTGATTGCGGTTTTCAGAAGGGCTCTCACAAGTGCCGTCTGCTTCACGTCGAGATCCGTGAGCGGCAGCCCTTTGCGCTCGCGTGGGACGAAGCCCCAGTTCTCGCGCTGATCGGATTTGAAGGGAAAACGCGCTTTCTTTGACTGCGCATCGTCGAGCGCGGCGATCAGCGCATTCGCGGCAGTGGCCATCTCACCGGTCACTTTCTGGATTGCTGCGGTATTCGTTGGCACCGTTTCCTTGGCGGAAAGTGAGGTGGCGGCGACTAGAACGATCAATAGGAGATTTCTCATGGGATTGAATTTACGGGACGCTTCAGGGTGAGCTTGCAGAAATCATTCGGGAAGAATTTTCCAAGGCCGCTTCCGGGTGCTATCAAAGGGGCACGTGAAGGACGTTTTGCGGAAAAATTTCGGGTTCGAGGAGCTGCGGAGCGGGCAGGAGGAAGTCGTCGACATCCTCATGTCTGGTCGGCCTGCACTAGCAATTTTCCCGACGGGAGGGGGCAAGTCGCTCTGCTACCAATTACCCGCACTAATGCTGGAGGGCACGGCGCTTGTGGTTTCCCCGTTGCTGGCACTGATGAAGGATCAGGTGGACGGGCTGGTCAGCAAAGATGTCGCGGCGGCGCGACTGGACTCAACTCTGACTACAGACGAATACCGCGAGGTCGTCGGCCGGCTTCTGCGCGGTGAACTAAAATTGCTCTATGTCTCGCCTGAGAAACTTGGAAACGCGGAATTCCGGAAACTGCTCAAGGGAGTGAAGCTTTCACTCATCGCCGTGGACGAGGCGCATTGCATTTCCGAATGGGGTCACAATTTTCGGCCGGATTACCTGAAGCTCGGCAAGATCTGCAAACAGCTAAAAGTACCGCGCATCCTCGCCCTCACGGCAACAGCGACACCCAAGGTCGAGGCCGACATCCGCAAGCGCTTCGGCATCCGCAAGGATGATGCCGTGAAGTTGAGCTTCCATAGGGAGAACCTCGACCTACGCATCACGCCTTGCACTCCCGATGAACGGAAAGCATTGCTCCTGGAGAGGCTAGGCAAGTGGGAAAAACCCGCCGTAGTCTACGTCACTCGGCAGGAAACGGCGGAGGAGGTCGCGACTTTCCTGGCGAAAAACGGCTTTGCCGCGAGGGCGTATCATGCGGGTTTGCGGAGCGATCTGCGGCGGGAAATCCAGGAGCAATTCATGGATGGCGAGGTGGAGATCGTAGTCGCGACAATCGCTTTCGGAATGGGCGTGGACAAGGCGGACATCCGCACGGTGATTCATTACAATCTGCCGAAAAGCCTTGAGGGATACACCCAGGAGATCGGACGGGCGGGACGCGACGGCAAGCCCGCCGTCTGCGAATGGCTTGCCTGTAGCGACGACCTAACGGTGCTTGAGAACTTCATTTTCTCCGACACACCCAGCGAACGGGCAGTGAGGAACCTGCTGGAGCGCGTGCTGAAAATCGGGGATGAATTCGACGTTTCCCTCTACGACCTAGCGACAAGCTGCGACATCCGCCAGACTGTGGTATCGACGGTTCTCGCGGATCTGGAAATGGACGGATCACTCGAATCTCGGGGCAGCTTTTTCGACAGCTACAGGATCAAGCTGCTGCAACCGATCTCGCGGGTGTTGGCAGGACGGGCGGCAAAGGAAAAAAAACTGCTGGAAGGTGTTTTCAGCGGCCTGGATGCGGAGTGGAAATGGCTCACCGTGAAGATAGCGGAAACGGCAGATCGGATCGAGTTACCAAAGGAAAAACTACGGGACATGATCGCTGAACTCGAAGCGAGTGGAGACGTGGTTTTAAAAAAATCCAACTGGCGGCAGGCATACCGTATCAAGAAGGCACCCGGAGACCTCCGGGTGCTTGCGGAGCGGATGGCGAAGGGATTCAAAGCGCGGGAGGCAACGAATCTCAAGCGGCTGGAACAAGTGCTCACGCTGTCATCCGGCAAAGCCTGCCTGACCAAGGTTTTGCTCAAACATTTCGGTGAGAAAATGGAACAACCCTGCGGACATTGCGATCGCTGCCGGCAAGTACCGCCAACCAAGCTGAAGCGGAGGAAGCCCCGCAAAATCGCCGATTCGGAACTGGAGTCGATCCGCGAACTCACCGACGAAAAACTTGCAACCCTCGGGACTCCCCGCCAGATGGCACGGTTTCTTTGCGGGATGTCCAGCCCAGCATCGATGCGAGCAAGGCTTTACCGGCATGATGCCTACGGGATGTTAGGTGACTTGCCCTTCCGTGAAGTAGAGATTCTTGCGGAAAGCCTTTTCTGATGAGCGCGGCTTTGAAAAGCCGCTTTCTCACGCTCCGCAAAAACCAGAGCCTAGCTAACAGCTAGAAAATTCGCACACGCAGGATTGAGAAAGGCGGTGAGACAGCGGGTTAAAAACCCGCGCTCCGCATCACTTGTCCAACTCGCGGGCAACAAGCATCAGCGTCTCGCGGACACCGGGGGCGAAGCCGCCGTCGGTCTGGACAGCGAGGAGGGTGCTACCCTCGCGGATGAACTCGATCGGAACGGAGCCAGAAAATAGCCTGAGTGGGCTGTTGCCGAAGCCGAGGTTGGAGATGACCTGCTTGAGCGAGTCCACCGCTCCGATGTCTTGCTCGTTGCCACGAGCGATCTGACGGATGCCGGGAAGCGAACGGGAGCGCTGGATGATCTCCTCCTTGGTCATCTCACGATCCACCCCAAAAATCGCGCGGAGCTCGATCTGCTTGATAGAGTGGGAATCAGAATACCGGGATTCGTCGATCATAGATGCCTGTCGTGGTGCAGAGGCTAGTGCAGCGGGTTGAGGAGCCGGAGCGGGAGCCTGCGGCCATCCGCCGAACGAACTCGGGGACGATGGCGAGGGCGCTGGTTGCGGAGCCGCTGCGGCAGCAGCCTGTTCCATCTGGAACGGCGATGCCTGCAGGGGAGCCGGCGATGGGGTCACCGCCTCAAAGGGGCTTGCTTTCAAGGCCTGCGGCGACTGCTCGACAGCCTCGAAGCCGAAACCCTGGGGCTCCGAAATCTGGAAAGGGGATTCCGCTGCCTTGCGCTTCTCAGGAAGACGGATGGCCTTCTGATCATCCTGGCGGTTCTCTTCGCTCACCACCGCGAATGGGGAGTCCTTTTTCGCTGCGAACGAACTTGCCGGTGCAAATGGGCTGGAAGCGGGAGCCCATTCACCTTCGGTCGGAGGGGTTTGGTTAGGGAAGGTTTCGAAAATTCCGCGGGGAGTGCTCATGGTGGTTTAGGGGGTGGAAGCGTTTTGGAAAATATATCCACACCTAGATAAGCTTTAATTATGCTTAATGTCGAGCTGATAAGATGACTATTTTAAAAAAATAGTCATCTTAGTCCTCCCGCCCGGCAATCAAGCGCTTGAGCCTGTTCCTTACACTGACCTTCCCGACGGCGGAAAGCCGATCCACAAAAAGGACGCCATTGAGATGGTCAATTTCATGCTGGAGAGCCCGGCCGAGCAGTCCGTCGGTCTCGATGACAAGCGTGGTGCCATCGAGCTGGGGCAGGGTTGCCTTGATCTCCGCAGGCCGCCGGACTTCGCAGCGTATGCCCTGAATGCTGAGGCAGCCCTCGAATTCCATCTCCTTTTGCTGCCCGTATTCGAGCGTGGGATTAACGAAAACCAGCGGCATGATGTCTTCAATTTCTACATCTTCTCCGTTCACCTGTAGATATGATACGCATTCCGGATCGTGTGAGACATCGATCACCGCGAGTTGCAGATCCTCGCCGATCTGTGGCGCGGCGAGCCCCACCCCGTTGGCGTCCATCATGGTCTCAAGCATGTTATCCACAAGCTCCCTGAGTGCGGAGTCGGTCTTATCGACGGGTTTGCACTGCTTGCGGAGGATGGGATCACCGTACTGGACGATAGGAAGTAGCATAAAATCGTTGCGGGGATGAAGGTTGCGGCTGGGGAAGGAAAATGCGGAACGGGTGGCGGGTCGAGTGGAAAGTTTGGGAGCACTCCTTGCGAAGCTGCAGAGTGCGGCTAGGTTTCGAGCGTGAACGGAAAAAAAGAAGTTATTTTTAAAGGCCTGGCGGTGCTGGCGCTTGTGTGGCTGGCTGTTTTTGCGGTGCGCTTTTTCGCTTCCTCGAAAAAAATCACCGCCGAGAGCCTCGACCACGAGGTGCGGGAGCTGAATCTCGCGGATTGGTCGGAGGGCTCCGGATCAGGTGCGGAGGCCAAGCGCCGCGGGGAGCAAATCCGCAGGATCGCCGAAATGGTAAACCGGCTGGATTTTGCGGAGCGGCAGAAGAATAGGGAGAACCGTTCCGGGGATGCATTTTTCCGGAAACTCAGTCAGAACGAGAAGAACCTGTTCATTGACCTAACGATCATGGAATCGATGGGGCGCTTCATGGAGGCCTTGGATCAAATGCCTGAGGAACAACGGAAAAAATTCGTCGCGCAGGGCCTGAAGGAAATCCAGGACGGGCGCACAGAAGAAGAGATGCAGCGGGCAGAGGAAATGGGCGGCGATCTTCTCGCGAAGATCAGCCAGGAGGGCATGCGTGCCTACTTCGACAAAGCGAGTGCCGACACGAAGCTGGATCTCGCCCCACTCATGCAGGCAATGAACGAGGCGATGCAGGGGCTCAGGGGCAACGAATTCGGGCCGCGATGAGAGAGCGTCCGAATAAGGGTTTCACGCTCGTGGAGCTACTCATCGTCATCGCGATCATTGCAGCGATCGGGGGGATCGCATATCCGGTGAGCATGTCGATGGTTGCGAAAGGCCGCGAGGCTGCGTGCCTCGGAAAGCTCCGTAGCCTCGGCGTGGGCCTGCAAGGATACCTCCAGGACAACAACAATCGCCTACCGGAACTCGCGCTCGGCCGCGAAAGTAAAAGCTCCCCGGAGCCGGTATTGGAAACGGTGCTGCACGAATACCTCGGCAGTGCGGATGCCTTCCATTGCCCGGCGGACAGTGAGGAGTTTTTAAAAACCGGCTGCAGCTACAACTGGAACATCACACAGAACGGCCTGCATATCTCCAAAGTCGCATTCCTCGGCATCGAGGACAGGCCAGAATCGGTGCCGCTCGTCAGCGACAAGGAGAGCTGGCATCCCGGAGGGACGAACTTTCTATACGCCGATTCCAGTAGTTCGAACAAAGCCCGTTTCGTGACGGGGAGTGGAAAACAATGATATGTTGGAAGCACGCGGACTGAGCAAAACCTTCGGCGGAAAACCGGCTTTGCGGAACGTTTCCTTCCGCCTCGAAAAAGGCGAGATCTACGGGCTACTCGGCCACAACGGCGCGGGCAAAAGCACCTCGCTGGGCATCATTCTCGGGATGGTCGCCCCGGACAGCGGCGAGGTCGAGATAGCCGGGGTTTCCGTCCAGAAAAACCGCGGCAAGGCTCTCGCCAAGGTCGGCGCGATCTTCGAGGCACCGGCGTTCTACGACTACATGAGCGGCTGGGATAACCTGAAAATCCTGATGGGATATTCAGGCGGATTCGATGTGAAGGCAGCGGAGGAAGTCGTTGCAAGGGTCGGCCTGGAGAAGCGGATCGGCTCCAAGGTGCGCACCTACAGCCACGGCATGCGGCAGCGGTTGGCGCTGGCGCAGGCGCTGTTGCCAGAGCCGGAGTTGTTGCTTTTGGACGAGCCGACGGATGGGCTCGATCCCGAAGGTATCAAGTGGTTCCGGGATTTCATCCTCAGCCTACGGGAGGAGAAAGGCATGACAGTACTGTTCAATTCTCACCTGCTCGCCGAGGTGGAGCTGATGTGCGACCGCGTGGCGATCCTGCGCGAAGGCAGCCGGGTGTTCGAGGGATCGGTCAAAGATTTCCGAAATGAGATACCGGTGTATGAGGCGGAGCTGGAGCCGTGGGATATCGCGGAAGGTTGCATCCGCCGGGCTGGCGGAGAAATTCTAGCAGGCGACAGGTTCTCCCTGCCCGGCGACACCGATCCCGCCGGATTGGTGGATGCGTTGATCCATGCCGGTGTCCGCGTCCGCAGCTTCGCAAAGATCCGGAGAACCCTGGAGGATGTATATATGGAAATCCTGGACGGCGCCGCCAGCCCGAACTGATCAAGTTTCCTTATTTCTCCTGTCCGAGAATCCCTGCACGAACACGTAGCAAACTGAGATCAGTCGCTGACCTTGGCGAAGCGGTCGCTGATGGACTGGATGATAAACCAGATCATGGGGACGGCGACGAGGCTGACGCCGGTCGCGACGAGGAGGCCGAAGCAGACGGTGGTGCCGAGGACTTTACGGCTTTCGGCGCCGGCTCCGGAGGCGATGAGGAGGGGGATGACGCCGAGAATGAAGGAGAAGGCGGTCATGAGAACGGCCCGGAAGCGAAGACGCACGGCACTGAGGGCAGCCTCAAGCGTAGTCTTGCCGGATTTCTTTTCCATCACGGCGAACTCGACGATGAGGATGGCGCTCTTGGTGGCGAGACCGATCAGGAGGACGATTCCGATCTGGGTGTAGATGTTATTGGTCATGCCCCGCATCATGAGGCCGCCCACGGCACCGAGCAGCGCGGTGGGGACTGAGAGACAAACGGAGATCGGGATGGTCCAGCTTTCGTACTGAGCGGCGAGGACAAGGTAGACCATGAGGATGGAGAATCCAAAGATGCCGGCCATGGCCATCGGGTTGATACTGCGTTCCTGGAACGAGAGGTCCGCCCACGCAAATCCCATCGAGGAGGGCAGTTCTTTGTCGGACATGTCTTCCATGAGGAGGAGCGCCTCCCCGGAGCTATAGCCGGGTGCGGCTTGGCCGATGATCTTGATGGTTGGGTAGAGGTTGAAGCGGGTCACGGTCTGGGGGCCGACAATTTCCTCAATGTTGGCGACGGTGCCGAGCGGAATCAGCTTGCCGGAGGGCCCGGGCACCTTGAGTTCCTCGATGTCGGATGGATTCATCCGGTAGGGAGCGTCGGCTTGGGCGGTGACGCGGAAGACCCGCCCAAATTTGGTGAAGTCGTTGATGTAGGCGGAGCCCATCGCAATCGAGAGCGTGTTATAGACTTCGCTGAGCGAGGCACCACGTTTTTTGACCTGTTCGCGGTCGATATCGACGCGGAGTTGGGGTGCGGTGGACCGGAAGGTGGTGCGGAGTCCCTGCAGGCCGGTCTGGGCGTTGCCATTGGTGATGATGGTGCCGCCGGCTTGTTGGAGGCCGGCGAGGCCGGAGCCTTGACGATCCTGGAGCATGTAAGTGAATCCGGCGGAGGTTCCGAGTCCGGGAAGAGAGGGCATGGGGAAGGCGACCAAGAGGCCATCCTCAATTTCGGCGAGCCCCTTGTTGATGTGTCCGAGGATGGCAGTTTGGTGTTGTTCCGGGACGGGGCGATCGTCCCAATTTTCGAAGGTAACGAACATCATGGCGGCATTCGGGGAGGCCGCACCATCGACGATGGAATATCCTCCCACCGCGAGGATATCCTTCACGCCGGGGACGTTTCCGATGATTTTACCGGCGCGGGAAATAACTTCATCGGTCCGCTGCAGGGAGGCCCCATCCGGGAGTTGGATATTGACCATGCAATAGCCTTCATCTTCCTGTGGGACGAAGCCGGTGGGGAGTTCGGAGAATCCAAAGCCGGCGAGGCCGATGATACCGGCGAAGATCATCGCTCCGATCACGGAGCGGCGGACCGCAACCTTCACTGCCCAGGTGGTTGCGTTGGTGGAGGAATCGACTGTGCGGTTGAAGAGCTTGAAGAGGCCGCGGGGTTCTTTGCTGTTCTTGCGCAGAAGGATGGCACAGAGCGCGGGGCTCAGCGTGAGGGCGTTGATGGAGCTGAAGACTGTGGCAATCGAGATGGTGACGGCGAACTGCTTGAAGAGTGTGCCGGTGATGCCGGGGATGAAGATGGTGGGGACGAAGACCGCCAGGAGGACCAGGGTGGTGGCGATGACGGGGCCGGAAACCTCCCGCATGGAAATGATGGCGGCTTCTTGTGGATCCTTGCCGTCCTGAATGTGGCGAACGACGTTCTCGACCACCACGATGGCGTCATCGACCACGATTCCGATGACAAGGACGAGTCCGAAGAGGGTGAGCTGGTTGATGGAGAAGCCCAGCACCTGGAGCACGGCGAAAGTGCCGATGAGGGAGACCGGGATAGTGAGGGCAGGGATAATGGTGGCCCGGAAGTTCTGCAGGAATATGTAGACCGTGAATACGACCAGTAAGAGGGTTGCGACGAGGGTGATGATGACCTCCTTGATGGATGCTTTGACCACATCAGTGGCGTCGTAGGCGATGGCGTAGTGCACTCCCGCCGGGAAATTCTCGGAGAGTTCCTCAAGCTTGTCTTTGACCCCTTGGGCGACATCCATGAGGTTGGTGCCGGGGATTTGATAGATGGCAAGGGCGGCGGAGTCCTTGCCGTTGAACTGGGATGAGGTGTTGTAGGAATCGGATCCTTCCTCGACGCGGGCGATGTCCTTGATGCGGAGGAGGCGTCCGTCCTTGGTCGTTTGGATGACGATGTTTTCGAACTCCTCGATGTTAACGAGGCGTCCGGGTGTGGTGACGATGAATTCCTGCGCGCTGCCCGGGGCGGCAGGTTCCGCGCCGATTCTGCCAGCGGCGACCTGCACATTTTGTTCGCGCACGGCAGCGACAACATCTCCGGGTGAGAGTCCGCGCACGGCGAGTTGGTCGGTATCGAGCCAGATGCGCATGGCGAGTTGGCCGACTCCGAAGACGGTGACGTCGCCGACATCGGCGACGCGGGAGATTTCGTCTCGTAATTGGAGGGTGGCGTAGTTCGAGAGGAAGGCGTCATCGTAGAGGGCTTCGCCGGTTGTGGGGTCCTCATCGGAGGTGATGGCGGCGAAGATGGCGATGTCGGAGGATTTCTTTTTGACCGTGACGCCGCGGCGTTTGACCTCTTCGGGGAGGCGGGCTTCGGCGAGCGCGACGCGGTTCTGGACCAGGACGTTGGCGATATCGAGATCGGTGCCGGGGGCGAAGGTGACGGTGAGTGACATCGACCCGTCGTTTCCGCAGACCGAGGACATGTAGAGCATGCCCTCCACACCGTTGACTTCAGTCTCGATGGGGGCCGCGACGGTATCCGACACGGTGGAGGCGTCCGCGCCTGGGTACGATGCCGAGATCGTGATGGTGGGAGGAGCGATCTCCGGGTAGCGGGCGATGGGGAGGGCTAGAAGAGCCACCAAACCGACCACGATCGTGACGATCGAAATGACGGAGGCGAAGATGGGGCGCCGAATGAAAAACTCGCTGAACATGACTGGGCGGCGGGTTTAGTCTTCCTTGTTCGGGGCGGTGGGAGCCTCAGGGGCGGTGGGCGACCCAACCCCCGGTTCCCGAGGAACCTCGCGCGGGGCGACTACGACATTTTCGCGGACCCGTTGCAGGCCGAGGACGATGATCTTGTCTTCGCCGGTGAGCCCGGATTCGACGATGCGGAGTTCGATGTCCGGGCCGTTCTGGACGGATTCATTGACTCGGTCGCCGAGAGCGATGTTTTTGCGCACGACCTTGTTGCCCTCACCGATGGTGAGGGCGAAGTGTCCGCCGAGGTCCTGTTGGATGGCCGTCGCAGGGATCAGGATAGCGTCCTGGACGACTTCGGGTCTGGGGATTCTGATGCGGACGAAGAGGCCGTCGGCGAGCTTGCCGTCGGGGTTGGGGACATTGGCCCGGACCATGAGCGTGCCCGATGCTGTGTCGAGGCGGTTGTCGGCAAACTCGATTTTGGCTTCGTGGTCCTCGTAGCGGGCACCATCCGCGAGAGTGAGCGTGCCGGTGGGTTGGATTCTGTCTTCGTCCTCGTAGCCTTTGCGCCGACGCAGGAACTCGAGGGAGCGTCGTTCATCGACTTCAAAATAGACCCGCATCGAGGAATCATCCACGATGGTGCAAAGCACGGTGGCCTCCTTGTCACCCACGAGATTGTATTCATCGACCGTGAGTTCGGAGATCCGGCCGGAGATGGGGGCGCTGATATCGCAGTAGCCGAGATTGGTCATGGCGGCCTTGAGTTCGGCGGCCGCGGTGGCGACCATGGCCTCGGCGGCGGCAACGTCTGCTTCGGCGGTCTTGACCTCGATTTCGGCGACCGCTTGCCCTGCGCTAACACGGCGCTCCAAGGTGGTTACGGCAATTTTCAGGTCGGCCGCGGCGCGTGCCTGGGCCGCCAGAGCCGAATCCCGTGCCGCCTCGTAGAAGACCTTCTCGATAGAGAAGAGTGGCGTGTCCTTTGCGATGCGTTTGCCGGGGTGAAAATCATCACCGACCGTTAATATCCCTTTCACGCGGGCTCGGACTGAGACGACCTGGTTGGCCTCGATGCGACCGGGATATTCTGAGTAGATCGTTTCGTCCCGGACGATGGGGAGTTGGTAACCAACCTCGGTGGGGGCGGGTGGGGCGAAGCTGTTCTTCTCTCCGCAGGCGGCGAGAAAGAGGGCGGTGGCGCAGAGCAAGAAGTGGCGAGGAGACACGAGGCGGGAGTGTTTCAGGGTTTGTCGATGCCGGCTTTGGCGGACTGCATGCGAGTGCCACCTCCGAGAGCGCGGTAGAGGGCGATGTGGTTGATGGCGTACTGACCCTCACTGGCGGCGGCGGCATCTTGGTTTGCAAAGATGGTGCGCTGGGCATCGAGAACGTTCTGGAAATCGACCAGGCCCTCGGTGTAGTTCTTGGTGATGAGGGTGACTGTCTCCTCGGACCACTCCACGGCCTTGTCCAGATGGTTGCTGCGTGCACTTTCGTAGCGGATGGAGGAAAGCGCGGTTTCGACTTCGGCGACGGCTTGGAGGACGGTCTTTTCATAGGTGGCCAGGGCTTGGCGGGTGCGGGACTCCTCGACGCGGACGAGCTCCCTGATGCGACCGCCTTCGAAGATGCGCCATTGGAAGCCAGGCCCGAGACTGTAGGCTCGCGCTTGGGAACTGAGAAAATCTCCGGAGTCGATGGATTGCAGGGCGAAGGTGCCTGAGAGGGAGAATTTGGGGTAGAGCTCAGCTTTGGCGACTCCGATTTGGGCGGTTTGGGCGGCGAGTTGGCGTTCTGCGGCGCGGACGTCGGGACGGGCGCGGATCAGATCGGCCGGGATGCCTACGGACACGCTGCGCTTCGGATTAGGGATATCGTCGCTGGAGCCGAGCAGCGAGACGACGCTGCCCGGGTAACGTCCCAACAGAACGGCGAGCCGGTTGGTGGTTGCGGCAAGTTGGGTTTGCAGTTGAGGGATGAGGGCGCGGGAGGTGGCGAGGTTGGATTCGGCTTGGCTGACATCGATCTGAGGAGCCAGGCCAGCTTCTTTGCGGCCGCTGGTGATTTTGACGGACTCGGCTTGTTTCGAGATATTCGATTTGGCGATGGAAATGCGTCGTTGGATGGTGCGGTATTCGACGTAGCTGCTGGCCACCTCGGCGTAGATGATGACCATGGTGTCATGATAGTATTCTTCGATGGCCTCGAGGCTGGCGGAGGACGCTTCGACGGCGCGGCGGAGTCCGCCGACGAAGTCCATCTCCCAGCCTGCGTCGATGTGGGAGTCATAGAAGTTGGTAGGGTTGGGCTTGGCGAAGGGGAGTGCTTCGCTGGAGCGTTCGCGGGAAACACGACCCCCGGCACCGACAAAGGGGGCGAGTCCGCCCCGGGCGATGCCGCGCATGGCGCGGGCTTCTTCGACGCGTTCGGCCGCAATGGCTACATCGCGGTTTTGGGTTTCCGCGAGGGCGATGAGTTTGTTCAGCTTGGAGTCGTTGAAACCGCGCCACCAGCCTTGGATCTGCGGGGTGCTCTTATCGAGTCCCGCTTGGAGGCTGGCATTCCAAGCGTCGGGAACGGGGATGCCGGGAGAAGCATAGTTGGGGCCGACCGGGGCGCAGGCGCTCAAACCAAGGGCGAGCGTCAGAATGCAGGGAAAGAAACGATTCACGAGTGAGAAACTGCCCGCAGTTTCCGAGGGATACAAGGAGGATTATATCTTGAATCGGGATCGCAACCAAGGTGGGTCGTGGGCGACAAGTCGCTATATCAGAGCCCTTCGAGGCGCTCACTGCCGGTGCCGGTGCCGGACTCATAGTGCTCGCGGACGTTGCCGAAGACCGACATTCGGAACAAGGCGCTTGTCGCTGTGACAGGGGGGATTTCACGATGTAAACCTGACCCCTTTCTAACGTGTTTCGGAGGAAATGAAATCAGCGCTGGAACGGATAACCCTTTGGAACTCCCCAGAAATCAGGAGAGTGTTGCCTTAAGGATGCGCCCGATTCGGTTTGTCGATCCATTGCGTAGAGAATTTCAACGGAACTCGACCGAAGCTCCGTTGGAACCTCGTCGAAAACAGAGCGATCACCGGTGGCCTAGATCGTCGGAGTTGGCATGAGCTTCTTCTCATGACGGCAACTGCCAAAGCTCAGAAGTCCAACGATCAGAACAAATACCTGAAATAATGATCCATGGCCAATTCATCTTCTATCGATTGCATACCGCGTCCAGACTTACTCGACCCGATAGGGTACCTTGTAGAGAATGGCGTAAAAGACCGGCAGGACCAACATCGTAAAGACCGTGGCACACATCAGACCGAAGATGATGGTGACCGCCATCGAGACGAAGAACGCATCGAAAATCAGTGGAATCATGCCCAGCGCCGTGGTTAAGGCGGCCATCGCGACCGGCATGAGACGGTTCGTTCCGGAGTTCAGGAGGGCCGTCAGGGGCGGGTGGCCGGCGGCGTTCTGCACGTTGATCTCGTCGACTAGCACGATGGCGTTCTTGATGAGCATCCCGATCAGACTCAGCAACCCGAGGAGGGCCATGAAACCGAACGGCTGCCCGGTGACCAGTAGGCCCAGGCTGACTCCGATCAGGGCCAGCGGCACGCACAGCCAGATCACCAGTGGCTGGCGTAGGTTGTTGAACAGGGCGATGGTCGTGAGCACCATTAGGGCGATGAAAACCGGCAACTTCGAGACTAGGGCGCCCTGAGCCTTTCCGGAGTCCTCGTACTCGCCGCCCCATTCGATTTCGTAGCCGTCGGGGCGCGGGATGGCCTCGATCTGGGGGCGCAAGCGATCTAGGAGTTTGCTGGCCGCGCCCTCGATGGGATCCGCCAGGATCGTGAGGGTGCGCTTGCGGTCGCGCCGATAGATAACCTCGTCCTCGAAGACGGTGTCAACCTTCTGCACCACCTGCGAGAGGGGGATGTAACTCTCGGCGGCAGGGCTCCAAATCTGGAGGCTCATGAGGTGCGCCACGTCCCGGCTTCCGTCATCCGGAGCTCGCGCGATCATGGGCAGCAACAGGTCGCCGTCGCGAAAGACCCCGACCGTTTCACCCTGAAATGCTTCGCGCATCACGAAGGCGACGTCGCGTCTCTGAATGCCGGCGAGGTTGGCTGCTTCCTCGGAGATCACGGGACGCAAGGTCTTCACCCGGTTGCGCCAGTCGTTCTTGATCGCGCGCGCGTCGGGATCCTTCTCCATGATGGCGACGGCCTGTTCCCCAAGCTCGCGGAGCACGTCCGGATCGTCCCCAATGAAGCGAGCCCGGATCTTGCCATTCGATCCCGGACCGAGCTCGAACTTGAAGGCATAGGTGAGAGCCTCGGGGTATTCATCCGCCCAAGCGCGGTCGATCTCGCGAATCAGACCATCCATTACCTTGGGGTCATCGACATCGACGAGGAATTGGGCGTAGGCCGGGTTCTGCTTCTCCGGGGCGTAGGTCAGTAGGAAGCGCAATCCACCCTTTCCGACAAGGGATGAGACATGGGATACCCCCTCGCGCTGAAGGAGATCCTGCTCCATTCGCTCGACGCGCTTCACGGTTTCCTCGATTTTGGTGCCCTGCGGCAGCCAGACGTCGATCATGATTTGAGGCCGGGTGGACGGCGGGAAGAAGCTTTGCTCGATGAACCCGAAGCCGAAGATCGCAAGGCCGAACACGATCGCCACGACTCCGACCGTCACCCAGCGAATCCGGATGCAGAGTTTTAGAAAATTCCGGTAGAGGCGGTACAAGGGCTTATCGAAAGGATCCTTCTCCTCCTCATCCTTCTTCTTCCCCGCCTTGAGCATCCAGACGCACAGCAGCGGCGTCAAGGTCACCGCCGTCACCCAACTGAGCAGGAGCGACACCAGGATAACCTGGTACAAGGAACGGCAGAATTCGCCGGTGCTGTCCTGAGAGGTGCCGATGGCGGCAAAGGCCAGCACCGCGATGACGGTGGCGCCCAACAGGGGAATTCCCGACTGCTTCACCACCCGAAGGGCGGCATCGTAGGCCGATTCGCCGCGCTTCATTCCCGTCTGAATCCCATCCACCACCACGATGGCGTTGTCCACCAACATGCCCAACGCGATGATCAGGGCTCCCAGCGAAATGCGTTCGAGCGCCACCCCCATCTGGATGAGGAACGTGAAACTGCCGATGATGGTCACCAGCAACACCGTTCCAATGATGAGGCTGCTGCGGAATCCCATGAAAAACACGAGCACCACGATCACGATCGCGACCGCCTGGATGAGGCTGCTGGAGAAGCCCTTGATGGCCTTTGCGACGGCATCCGATTGCATGGAGACCACTCCGTACTCCAGACCCAATGGCAGTTGCGACTGCAGTTCATCCATGCGTTTCTTCAAAGCTTCACCCATCGTCACGACGTTACCCCCGCTGACTGTCGAGATTCCGATGGCGAGCGCGTTCTGGCCGTCGAATCGAATGATCTCGGTGCGCGGATCGACGTAGCCACGCCGGATGTCCGCCACCTCCTTCAGGTAGAATTGCTTGCCCTCCGACCGGATGAGGATGTTCCCGAGATCCTCGGTCGAATCAAAGCCCCCGGTGGGAGTGAGGGTAAGGAATTCTTCACCGATCTCCACCCGCCCGCTGTTCGATACGATGTTGCGTCTCTGCAGTTCATCGTAGATGGCGGTGCTGGGAATACCGAGCTGGGTGAGGCGATCTTGGCGGGGCTCGATGTAGATCGCTTCGCGCTGTTCGCCGAAGGTGCTGATCTTCGCTACATCATCCACCAGGAGGAGTTCCTTGCGCAACAAGTCGCCGACCTCCTTTAACTCGGCGTAGGTGAAATCCTCGCCGTAAATGACAAAGAAAACCCCGAAAACATCACCGTAATCGTCGACCACGATCGACGGGCCGGCCCCCGGCGGGAGATCGCCCTGTGCATCGTCGATCTTGCGTCGCAACTCATCCCACACCTGCGGGAGACCGGCCCGGTCGTATTTGTCCTTGATCGTGACCGTGACGGTCGAGAGGCCTCGATCAGATTTTGACTCGATTTCCTCGAGCTGCCCGAGCTGCTGGGTCGCCATTTCGATTCGGTCAGTGACCTCCTCCTCAACTTCAAGCGCCGAAGCTCCCGGATAGGGAGTGATGACAAGGGCGTCCTTGATCGTAAACTCCGGATCCTCAAGGCGGCTCATTTTCTGAAATGCCGAGATCCCCGCTGCAAAGAGGGCAAGTGTCAGCACCACCGTGACGGTGCGCTTCTGAAGGCAGATTTCCGCGATATTCATCGTCCCGTGTTTTGGTTATCCTGCCAGCGTGAGACCTGCATTCCCGTCTGGAGTTGGCGGACTCCGGAGATTACGATTTCATCGCCTTTTGCGAGTTCCCCCAAGACTGCGATCATGGCTCCACCCGGTTCCTCCAGCTTCACCGGCACTTCGCTGATCGTCATGCTCTCAGGGTCAAGTTTCCAGACAAAGGCTCCGCCTTCGGGTGAAGTGCCGATTCCGTTGGACGGCACGCGGAAGGCGTTCGAGCCCGAGCTGGCCCCCACCTGCACGATCACCTTGGCTGTCATTCCTGGAAGAATGCGGACTTTCGCGGTCTCATCCTGCTGTGGGGAAAACACCGCCGTCACCTCGTAGGTGCGGGTGTTGGCATCGGCAGTTTGTGCCGCCTCCGTGATCACGGCTGGGAACCGCCGGCCGGGCAGAGCGGTCAGTTCGACCATCGGCTTGATCTGGCGGTTGCGCTCCTCTAGCGAGACATCGGGGCCGACGAGCACCATGCGGGATTCAGGGACGTCGACCGTCACCTTGATCTCGGAGGTGTCCTGAAGTATCAAAATATCCTGTTTGCCGACGACGTTCTCGAAGCGCTCGATGAAGAGCTTCGCCACCACCCCGTCGAAATCCGCTTTCAGGGTGGTGTCGTCGAGAGCTTTCTGTGCCTGGGTCAGATTGGCGATTTCCACCTCATACTCACGATTCGTGATTTCGAGTTGCTGTTGGGAGACTGCGCCACTCTTGGCCGCCTCCGCCACCCGCGCAAGGGTGGCCTCCGCTGCCTTTTTCTTGGCGGTCGCGGCGTCGAGATCGGCTTGAAGCTGAGTCTGATCGAGCTGTGCCAGCACATCGTCTTTCTTAACGACATCACCTTCCTTTAGCGAAAGCTCGGCAATGCGCCCGCTGACCTCGAAGGCGAGCAGCGCCACCTTGATGGCTTGTGTTTCGCCCGGAAACTCAAGTTCGCTCGCCTCTCCAGCGTTGCCCAAGATGAAAGTCTTCGCGGGACGCACCACCTCCGCGGGGGCCTCTTCCTGTTTCTTTCCGCATCCAGTGACCATCGCCATGGCCACCACGGACATCGCGAAAGCAGGCACTGAAGAGAAACCACGTAGTCTATGCCAAAGTGTATGTTTCATATTGTTAAAAACGGGAATGCTGTTGTTAGGTTGAGTTTACCGTCCACGCCTACGCCCGCATCATGATCGTTCCCGCGAAAGTGAGAAGAACATTTGCGAAGGTGTCGGTGCCGGACGTAGCCGAGAGCGGCGATCGCCTTCAAGGCTCCCGACATCATCTGCAACCAGTTCATCGTGAAATTCTCCTTTGGACTCGCCGCATCATGCTATCCCGTTCACTACCGCCGCCGTCGCTTCCGATGCCTCCTGCATCATCGGGAGGCCGAGGAAAAATTTGATGATGATCGCATTGAGAATATCGACAAAGAACGCGCCGACGAGGGGGACGATGAGAAACGCTTTGAAGGATGGGCCGTGTTTTCTGGTGATGGCGTTCATGTTGGCGATCGCGACCGGGGTCGCACCGAGGCCGAGACCCGCGAAGCCCGCGCAGATGACGGCGGCATCGTAGTTCTTCCCCATGAGCCGGAAGATCACCAGCGCCGCGAAGAAAGTGACCGCCAGCACTTGGATGACCAGAACGAGGAAGAGCACATTGAAACCTCCCGCCAATGCGTTCAGATCCATGCTCATTAAACTCATGGCGAGAAACAGCTGGAGTGCGATTTCGCCGACTTTGTCGAAGTCCTGCTGCCGGATCTGTTTTTTGAAAACGTCGGCAAAATTGGTGATGGCGATTCCAACCATCATCGAGGTAAGAAAGCCTGGTAGCTTGACCCCCTCAGCCGCGAAGTAGTCGTTCACTAGACCGCCAAGGGAAATGCAGATGGCGAGGATAAAAACGGTCCGTAGAGTCCGTTCCATCGTCACAGGTTCGGGCGATGGCGCCGCGTCTTTTTCGGCCATCATCGGCTTGTCGCCCTCCGCATCGCTTGTCGAAAGCCCGTATTTCTTGATGAGACGCTCACCGACCGGACCACCGATCACGCCTCCCGCGACCAGGCCGAAAGTCGCGAAGGCGACTCCCATTAGGTCCGCACCGGGGAGGCTTTCCTTCAATTCCTGGCCCCAGGCAATGGCGGTTCCGTGGCCACCGGCGAACGAAATGCTTCCGGCAAAGAGGCCATAGGCCGGATTTTTCCCAAGCGCCATCGCCACGAAGATCCCCACCGTATTCTGGATAATGAGGAAGATTGCGGCGCAGATCACCAGTATCAGGAGAGCTTTGCCACCGGCCGCGAGGCGTGAAAGCTTCGCCGAGAGCCCCACGGTGCTGAAGAACGCGAGCAGGAGCGCGTCACGCAGCGCTAGATCAAATACGATTTTCGGCCCGCCGAACTTGATGACGGCGAGAACGATGAGGCTGCATAGGACACCTCCCGAAACCGCCTGCGGGATGCTGTATTTTTCCAGGAAGGAGATGCGCCGGGTTAAGATATTACCGATATAGAGAACGATAATACTGATGATCAGCGTATCGACGACAGGGAACTGAAATTCTGGCATAGGATCGGATTGTGTGGGCTCGTTGGGGTAAGCTAAAAGAAATAGAATAGTTCAAAATCATACGCAAGTCTTGCCGGACGGAACCGCCAAGTGCCGCGTCCCTATCATTGGAGGCGTAGCCAGAAATTGTCGCGCCCTCTGAGGGAGGGACGGCAGTCGAGGTTCACGTTGAATTCCTGCTGATCGGGAGAGGCATCGGAGCCAGAATCCGGCGTGTTCCCGTAGAGCCAACTCGCGGACACGGCAACGCCTTCGAGCCCGAGTTCGGAAAAATCGTATGAGATTCCAGTCCGAAACGCCCACTCTCCGGGACGGTCAAAATCTGAAGTTATGACCGAGTTATAGCTGGGGGAACCTCCCCAAGGCTTCCGTATTCCGTGATCTTGAAGGCCATCAACTAGGCGGTGACGGCGGAATCCATATTGGACTTTGATACAGCGCCAAAAAGGGTACTGAGCGCTACCAGACCGAGCTTCACGCTGCAGATTTCAAATTCGCAGGGCACCTTGGGGTTGCCAAATCAACGGATAAAAGCGACACACAAGCTAATGAGACTGCTTGCAACCGCCTTGGGATCCTTGCTTCTCGGTGCCTGCGTGCTCGGCCCGAATCCCGGTTCTCCGGAAATGGCGATTCCCAGCTCCATCCGCGGCGATTCAGCACCCCATGGCAAGTCCTTCGGAGACAAGGCGTGGCGCAAAGTCTTCACCGATTCCACCCTGCGGAAACTGATCGAACGCGCCATCGCGAATAATCCGGATCTCGCTGCCGCAACCTACCGGATCGAGCAGGCACGAGCCCAGGCAAACTCCGCGAACTCCGACTGGTTTCCTCAGATCAACGGAAACGCCGGCGCGGCCACAAATTACGGTTCGGTGAATGGCGGCCAACTTCTGACGGGCACGGGTCGCGGATTCGAATCCTATAATCTGTCTGCGCGCCTCAGCTGGGAGATCGATCTCTGGGGTGGGATCCGCCGCAGCAACCAGGCGGCCAGGTCGGAACTCCTTTCCGCCTACTATCAGCGCGACGCGGTGCAAACCAGCCTCGTGGCAGCGGTCGCCACCGCCTACATTGAACTGAAAAATCTCGACGAGCGCCTGGCGATTTCACGCAGGACGGTGAAAAGCCGGCGAGAGTCGCTGAATCTTGTCACCGCCCGTGGCGAAGGCGGAGTTAGCTCCGATCTCGAGACCGCCCAGGCGGAAGCTTTGCTTGGGCAGGCGCTCACCGCCATCCCCATTACCGAGAAAGCAATTACGGAGAAAGAAAATGAGATCCGATCTCTTCTTGGTGAATATCCCGGCAGCATTACCCGTGGCGGCAGCATGGCAAAGCTGGACAGCTCGCTGCGCATCAAGGGTGGCCTGCCTTCCTCCCTGATCGAGCGTCGACCCGATGTGGCAGCGGCAAACCATTCCTACCAAGCGGCGGTGGCGGAAATCGGGGTAGCCGAGGCTTTGCGCTTACCGAATCTCTCCCTCACCGGCAGCGGCGGCGTGATCAGCCAGGATCTCGGAAAACTTCTCGAAGGAAAGTCCGGAGCTTATTCCATCGGTTCGAATCTCGCGGGCCCCATCTTCGATGCCGGGCGCAGCAAGGCTCGAGTCGAGGCCGCGAAGGCGCGCGCCGATGAAGCGCTTACCGCATACAACAAGGCCGCCCAGCAAGCTTTCCGCGAGGCCGCGGATTCCATCAATGCTCACGTAAAAACCGCTGAGATCGTCACCCAGCAAACCGGCCTGGTGAACTCCTACAAAAAGGTCGCAACTGTCGCCAACGACCGCTTCCAGGGTGGAGCTTCCAGCTACCTCGAAGTGCTCGATGCCGAGCGCAGCCTTTTCGCGGCGGAGCTGGAGCTGGCGGATGCCCGCCGCAACCGACTGCTCTCGGTTATTTTCGCATACCGTGCCCTCGGCGGCGGCTGGAACTGAGTTTCTGGAATCTGCCGAGAATATCCGTGGCGAATCGACGGAGAAGGGCTAATAATGCGGTGGGTCTTTCGCCCACCCCATAATGTTTATCCAGCAACTCAGAGGCGAGCTTCGCAAGCTTTTCGCAAGACCCAGGACATGGATGGGCTACGGGGCTTTTCTGGCGATGGAGGCGGTGATCCTTGCGGTTTACAAACTCGAGGCGAGCCAACGCCACATGCGCGGCTTGGTTGAGAGGAACGGGCTGGAATTCAGCACCTACTACAGTTCCCTCACCATCACCTTCACGATCATGCTGCTGAGCATGTTCCTGCTCGGTTCGATCTATTTTGCGCTGGTCGCGGGGGACATCGTCGCGAAGGAAAACGAGGACGGAAATCTGCGTATGGTCTTCGCCAGACCGATCAGCCGGCTGCGGCTGCTGCTGGTGAAATACACGGCCATCTGCCTCTATACCTTCAGCTTCGTGTTTTTCGTGGGCGTCAGCGGCTACGCGATGGCGGTCGCGGCGGTGGGCTGGGAGGGCGGATTGTTTGTCATGGAGCCGAAAATGAAGGTCTTCGCTGCCTATCCGGACTGGGGGCAGGGAGCATCCAGGCTGGCTCTCTCGGCGGGTGGGATCGGCATCAGCATGATCACGCTATCGTCCATCGCGTTCATGTTCTCGTGTTTCAAGATCAAGCCCGCCGCAGCGACAATCATCACCCTGACCATCCTGTTCGTGGACATGATCCTGCAGGGTTTCCCCTTCTTCAAACCCTACGAAAGCTACTTCATCACCTGGCGGATGAGCGCGTGGGTGTTCCTGATGGAACAGCACATCTCCTGGCCGAAAATCGTCGAAAGCTACGCCTTCCTGATGGGGCTCAACGCCTCACTGTTCACCATCGGCTGGCTGGCATTCCAGACCCGGGATTTCAAGACGTAGCATGCCGCCGGAGGCTCTGGACTGCTGCGGTTCTTATCCGCAGCTTTTGAGGGAAGATGTGTTTGAACGGTGTCGGCAGGTATCGACCAATCGCCCCGATGATCGCCGCTTCTCGTGAGAGCTAGGGATAAGAACCCCAGCAGTCCAAAAGCCTGCGGCGCTCAGACTTCGAAGTCATCCTCGACATTCAGTCGATCCGTTTTGAATCGTTCAACGCTTTTTCGGAAACTCTCCGGCGCAGTTTGTTCAAACCAGCTCGCACTGCACCACGGGTACTCCGTCGCCACATCCACCAGCCCATGTTTCACCGGATTTTCATTCACGTATTTGAGCCGCGCGAGGAGGGATGTCTGATGGGTGATGAGGCTCTCCCGAAAGTTCATCCAAACCCTCCGCCCTTGAACTCCATCGATTTGATTGAGCTGGATCGCGGAGCTTCGGTGAAATTCACCAAGCCATTTGCGCAGAGTCTCACCGCTACCTTTGGGTGAATCTGCCAGGAAATGGTAGTGGTTGGAAAACACAGACCATGCGCGGAGATTCCAGCCGAATCTTTCCGCCGATTCCACAAGCAGCCCGGTGACAGCACCGAGTTTCTCGTCCGTACCGAAAAGTCGTTCCCTGTGATACGTGGAGGCAGTCACAAAATAGACGCCCTCATTGAACAGCCAATGCGGTGGGGCGTGAGGCCACGGTGCCTTGCTCATGTGCCAATCCAACCAGAACTGTCACGAATGGAAAGCTCTGCTTTTGGACTGCGGCGGTTCTTATCCGCAGCTTTCTGGGTGGATGTGTTTGGACGGAGATGGCAGGTAGCGACCAATCGCCCCGATGATCGCCGCTTCTCGTGAGAGCTGGGGATAAGAACCCCAGCAGTCCAGAGCCTGCGGCGCTAAAAGACTATTTGCCCCAGGCTTGCATCAGCGCGGTGGCCATGTCGCTTGGCGTTTCAGCAACGGCGATGCCGCACTCGGCGAGGATCTTCTTCTTCGCTTCGGCGGTGTCATCCTCGCCGCCGACGATGGCACCGGCGTGGCCCATGCGGCGGCCCGGAGGCGCGGTCGCACCGGCGATGAATCCGGCGATGGGTTTCTTGCAGTTGTCCTTCGCCCAGCGCGCAGCTTCGGCTTCGGCGTTGCCACCGATTTCGCCTATCATGATGATCGCTTCGGTTTCGTCGTCGTCGTTGAACATTTTCAGCACGTCGAGATGGTTGGTGCCGTTGATCGGATCACCGCCGATGCCGACGCAGGTGCTCTGGCCGTAGCCCATTTGAGTGAGCTGGAAAACGGCCTCGTAAGTAAGGGTTCCGGAGCGGGAGACAACACCAACGTTGCCGCGCTTGTGGATGTAGCCGGGAGCGATACCGATGCGGCAGCCGCCGTGGCTCTTGTCACCAAGACCCGGAGTGACGATGCCTGGGCAGTTGGGGCCGACAAGGCGGGATTTGCTGCCTTTGAGCGCTTCCTTGACCTTCATCATGTCCATCACGGGGATGCCTTCGGTGATCGCAACGATCAACTCCACACCGGCGTCCATCGCCTCGAGGATCGCATCGGCTGCGAACGGAGGCGGCACGAAGATCGCGGAGGCGGTGGCACCGGTCTCGTTCACCGCCTGAGAGACGGTATCGAAGATCGGTACGGTGCCGGAGAATTTCTGTCCGCCCTTTCCGGGAGTGACCCCGGCAACGAGCTTGGTGCCGTAATCGAGCGAGAGCTGGGCGTGCTTGCCGCCGAAGCTGCCGGTGATGCCCTGCACAAGAATCTTGGTATTTTCGTCAATGAGAATGGCCATAAGAGTAGTTCTTTAAAAGTTATCGTTCAGGTTTCAGCCGACCGCTTTCACGATCTTTTCGGCTCCGTCCGCCATGTCATCGGCGGCGACGATGTCGATGCCGGAGGCGGCGAGGGTGGCTTTGCCAGCCTCGACGTTGTTGCCCTCGAGGCGAACGACGAGGGGGATAGGAAGGCCGGTTTCCTTGGCCGCGGCGATGACGCCCTCGGCGATGACGTTGCAGTCCATGATACCTCCGAAGATGTTGATCAGGATGCCTTTCACGTTCGGATCACCGAGGATGATCTTGAACGCCGCCGTGACCTGCTCCTTGGTCGCGCCGCCGCCGACGTCGAGGAAGTTGGCCGGTTCGCCGCCGTAGTGCTTGATGATGTCCATCGTCGCCATCGCGAGTCCCGCGCCGTTCACAAGGCAGGCGATGTTGCCATCGAGGCCGATGTAGTTGAGATCGTATTCGGAAGCGGCGACCTCACGTGGATCCTCCTCTTCCTTGTCGCGCAGCGCGACGATGTCCGGGTGGCGGTAGAGGGCGTTGTCGTCGAAGTCGAATTTCGCGTCGAGCGCGAGCACGCGGCCGTCGGGGGTGGTGACCAGCGGGTTGATCTCGATCATCGAACAATCACAATCGATGAAAAGCTTGTAGAGATTTCTGAGAAGTTTGCCGAACTGCTTGGCGATGTCGCCGCTGAGCCCGAGCTCCGCGGAAATCTTACGGATCTCGTAAGCCTGGAGGCCGAGAAGCGGATGGACGACTTGGCGGAAAATTTTCTCCGGCGTGTCGTGTGCCACATCCTCGATGCTCATGCCGCCTTCCGTGGAAGCGACGATGACCGGGGAGCAGGTATCGCGATCCATGAGGATGGCGAGGTAGTATTCATGAGTGATGTCCACCGCCTCGGCGATCATCACCTTGCGGACAAGGCGACCCGCCTCACCGGTCTGAATCGTGACGAGCGTCTCGTTAAGCATTTTTCCAGCGAACTCCGACGCCTGCTCCGGGCTGTCGATGAGGTGCACGCCACCCTGGAAGCCATTCTTGAAATGACCTTTTCCACGGCCACCTGCATGAACCTGCGCCTTGATCACCAATTTCGCGCCGGCGAACTCCTTCGCGGCTGCGGCAGCCTCTTCCGGGCTTGCTGCCACTTTCCCTTGCGGGCTTGGCACTTTGAATCGGTCAAACAGCTCCTTGGCTTGGTATTCGTGGATATTCATAGGACGGGGAAGGAAAAACCGCGCGCTTCTATCCCCCAACCCGCCGCATGGTCAAGCAAGCCCTGCGGTTTTCTCCATCACCTCCCCGCAGCCGCAGCTATCCCTCTGAGTTTCCCGTTGAAATCGCCTGCCGCCGCCAAATCCTCCACGGCCATTTCCATCCGCCACCTCCAGTAGAACGGAATGATCGCGGGGACGTTGATCCGTTCGCCCTCGACGTCGTTGCTGCGCAGTTCCCCGTCCATCGCAAGCAGATCCTGCAACGGGAACACCGCCCACATCGCCGGTGACTGCATGTGCTGCTCCAGGATGCGCGACGCCATTTCCGGGCTCAGCTCTTTCTCCGGAAACGCCACCCCGAACATCTCCCACGCAAAGCGCGCCCGCACCTGCTCATCCTCGCGCCACCAACCGCGCAGTGTCGCCATATCGTGAGTTCCGGTGGAAACCACACTCATGTAGGGGGCATGCTGCGGATGGGAAAATTCGATCTCGCCGGTCTTCGGCCAGCGCTGAATCTCCAGCGAGAGCATTCCGAGGTCCCGCATCACGCCCGGCACACAGGCGGGCACCATCCCGAGATCCTCGCCGCAGAGCAGCATATCGCTGGCCGCCCGCATGGCCGGGAGTTTCTCCAGAGCCTTCGCTTCCCAGAAAGCTTCCTGCCGGCGGTAGAAATAGTCCACATACAGCTCCCGGAGGCCCTGCTGCAGGTCGTCATCGAGCGACTTGAACGAATCCGTATCCGGCATCGACATCCGTGGGTGAAACTCGGTTCCGAGAGATCCCTCGACCTCGAAGAACAGCACTTCGGCCACCAAGCCCAGCAGCGCATCGAGCAGCCAGTCCTTGTTCGCCCAATCACCGGGACCCAGTTTTCCGAAAAAATCCACGATCTGCCACTGGCTCGAGAACTCCGGCTTCAGCCCGTAGCAACCCAAGCCGTGATCCCGGAGAAAATCCTGCCTCACCCCGTCCGCGAACTCGCCAAACCTTTTCTGCAGGTGCTTCCCAAGAATGATGGGTTTGCAGAAACGCTCGGGGTCGAATTCGATACCGCGCTCTGCAAATTCCTCCACCCGGATCGGTAGAGCGGGATCGAACCAACCCATGATCCCGTCGATATGCTCCACCGGCACCTGCCAGATGCGGAAAAACCCGAGGATGTGGTCGATCCGGTAGGCATCGAAGTAGCGGCTGAGCTTTTCGAAACGGGCGCGCCACCAGGCATAGCCGTCCTTCTTCATCTCCTCCCAGTTGTAGGTCGGGAAACCCCAGTTCTGGCCTTTCACCGCAAACGCATCCGGCGGAGCACCGGTCTGGGCGTGCATGTTGAAAAGGTGCGGCGCTACCCACGCATCCACGGAATCCCGGTCCACACCGATCGGCAGATCGCCTTTCAGGGCAACCCCCACCGAGTGCAAGTGCTCCACCGCGTCGGCGAGCTGGCGGTCGAGCTCATATTGCAGCCAGACGTAATAGATCGCCTCGGTGCTGATCGCCAAGGCCTCCGCCTTCTCCGCATCGTATTCCGCCCACTCGCCCCATTCGGAAAACACCGCCGTACCGTGCTCGTCGCGCTTCACCGAGAAGATCGCATAGTCGAGAACCCAGTTGCGGTTCCGTTTCAGGAAGCCAAGGAACCCCTTGTCGCGGAGGATCGCATCGTGGTTCGTATCGAAAATTTCCCGCGTCACCCGCCACTTCACGGCCATCACCGCCTCGTAGTCCATCTGCTTGGCGGAGTTCAGGTGCGCCCTTTCCACAGCGAAATCAGCCTCGTCCGCAATGGGATAGCTCATTTCATCCAGCCGCAGATAAAGCGGATGCAGGGCGAAAACACTGATCGCCGAATACGGATAGCTGTCGCTCCATGTTCGCGAGGAGGTCGTGTCGTTGATCGGCAGGATCTGGATCATTTTCAGCCCCGCCGAGGCCGCCCAATCGCCCATCCCTTTCAGATCGGCAAACTCCCCCACCCCGCAGCCCGCTTCACTGCGCAGGGAAAACACCGGGATCGCCACCCCGGCAGCCCGGAATTTTAGATCCAGACTCCTCCGGAAATTCTCATCGGAGACGACCACATGCTTCGCCCCATCGCGCCGCTCCAGCACCCGGTTCTGCCCATCCTCCAGTTTCACCGCACCGCCCAACTCCGCATCGTAGAGCCCGTACTTGTATTCCACCCGCCAGTCCACCGGCAGTTCGATCCCTGCCTCCCAGAGATTCTCCGCCACCTCGACCATAGCCACCGCCCGGTGGTAGTCCCAATCGCCGAGCGTTTCGAAGCCACCCACCAAGCAAGGCACCAAACCCTCCGGCAACTGGCTCATGTGCAGCCGGAATACATGGTTCCCTTTCAGAGCGGCTTTCCCCGTCTTCCTGGTGTTCGCAGCCACGACATTGAAGACCTTCGCCTCGTAGATACGGTCATCCATCCCCGCCGATCTCCAATCATCCAGAAACAATATCTTCTCTCCGCTTCTCGCTCCCCGCTTCCAACTTCTCACCCCACCCCATTCCCGCAACTCCATCCCATCGCCCTCGCGCTTCAGGATGTAGTTGTATTTCAGATTGGCGTCTTCCGCCTCCACCTCCAACTCCCAGTGCCCGGCATCCGCCCATTCCATCGGCAGCTCCTGGGTAATCCCGCCAAGCTCCATCTCAAGCCACAGCGACTCCCCCATCACCGTCCCATAGGCCACCCTGAATTCCAAAGTCATCTGCCCCTAACTAAGCCACCACCGCGCCAATCCGCCATCGAAAAACCCGGAATTGCAGGGTCGAATCTTCTTCCATCTCCAAGGCACGGATCACCAGCTTGTTTTTATTCTCGACTGACGGCATTCGGAGAAGAGGGATTCGATCGGGGCGACATTCCTTTATCAATGATGGCGATTGGATCACGGAGCCGCTAGGCAAGATGCCTACCGGAACGACCTGGGGCTGGAATCCCCAGCTACTTTCCTTGCGGCGGGACGCCGCTTTCACGGCCTGCCCCGTGACGGGGACAGCTACTCCAGTGAGGAGACGGGGTTATGCGGGTTGGAGGGGACGGATGCGGTTCATCCACCCTAAAAGAACACCGCTACCGCATGGAACACCCCGGCGAAAAGCACCAGTTCCACCGAGCCGAGTGCAAGCAGCCGGTTCATGCGGGCGTCCGCAGGTAAAGTCAGCACCCCCCAGATGATACGCATCCCGATGACGAACACCGGCAGGCTTGCCAGCCCGAAAAGCGGATAACCCATCACCAGCCAGCCTATCCCCAGCAAGGCCGCAACCTTGATCTCCAGCCAGATCACCCCGGCTGCTACCTTGGGGCCGAACCTCACCGCCAACGTCCGTTTCCCCACCAATGCATCGCCCTCGCGGTCGCGGAAATTGTTCACTGAGATCAGCACCGCCGAGAGCAGCCCGATCTGCCCGCCGAGCAAAATCGCCTCCACCGGCCAGCCGCCGGTCTGGATGAAAACAGTCCCCATCACCGCCACAAACCCGAAGAACAGCACCACGAAAATTTCTCCCAGCCCCCGGTAGGCCAGCGGGAACGGCCCGCCGGTGTAGCCATACGCCAAGAACAGCGAGGGCAATCCGATCACCAACATGACCCAACCTCGTTCCATCACCAGAAACGCCCCGAAAAACACCGCCCCGCCGAGAAACACCGCCCCGAGACCCATCACCTGGCCGAAGCTCATCTCGCCGGTCCCGGTCAACCGCTTCGGCCCCGTCCGCCGCTCGCCGTCCGCCCCTTTTTTCCCGTCCACCGCGTCGTTGAAGAAATTCGTCGCAATCTGGATACAAAGCGCCCCCAGCAACGTGCAGATCAGCAGCCACCAGTCGATACTCCCCGAGAGTTTCCAGGCCAGCACCCCGCCCGCCCAAACCGGTACAATTCCCGCAGCCAAGGTCTTCGGCCTCGCCCCGGAGATGAGGGCTTTTCGTAGTGTTCTTGATTTCATCGTTCGGGGGAGGGCGTGAATACCAACCTCTTCCACTGATCACGGCTCACTCGGCACTGATCACTTCCTACGGCACCCTCGGAAACTTGGAGAAATCCGGCTTCCGCTTTTCGATGAATGCCTCTTTCCCCTCCCTGCCCTCCTCGGACATGTAGTAGAGGAGAGTCGCATTTCCGGCGAGGTCGAGCAGGCCCATCTGGCCGTCGCAATCGGCGTTGAGGGCGGATTTCAGGCAACGCAGGGCGAGCGGCGAGTGGGCGAGCATCTCGCGGCACCACTTGACAGTCTCGGTCTCCAGTTCCGCGAGCGGGACGACGGTGTTCACCAAGCCCATGTCGAGCGCCTGCTGCGCATCGTACTGGCGGCAGAGAAACCAGATTTCGCGCGCCTTCTTCTGCCCGACGATGCGGGCGAGGTAACTGGAGCCGAGGCCGCCATCGAAACTCCCGACCTTCGGGCCGGTCTGGCCGAAGCGGGCGTTGTCTGCGGCGATGGTGAGATCGCAGACGATGTGGAGCACGTGCCCGCCGCCGATCGCGTAGCCCGCGACCATCGCCACAACGGGCTTGGGCAACGAGCGGATCTTTTTCTGGAGATCGAGGACATTGAGGCGCGGCACCCCGTCGCCACCGATATAGCCCGCGTGACCACGCACCTTCTGGTCTCCTCCGGAGCAGAAGGCCAGATCGCCCTCGCCGGTGAGGATGATGGCTCCCACATCCGGATCCTCGTGTGCCATGTCGAAGGCGCGAAGCATTTCCGTTACCGTCTGCGGCCGGAAGGCATTGCGCACCTCCGGGCGGTTGATCGTCACTTTGGCGATGGCGCCGTCCTCCGTCGTCTCGTAACGGATGTCTTCGAACTCGTGTTTTGAAACCCACATCTTGAGGGGAATCTGCCCTGCCCCGGGGGTGTTATCAACCGTGAAAACGCGAAGGCGGCCTGGTGGAAATGGATGCCCGAGTTGTGAAATTTAAAGAATGGCTCGCGCAGAGTCGCAAAGACGCAAAGCCAAGCATGTGGAAATATCATTTTCCGTAGACCCATTATCCAAAACTTTCAGAGCTGGAATCTCGCTCGATCTTTTCCGCACGCCACCTATCCTTGGGGGAGATGAAAGGGGAAAGCGAAGAATCCGACATCCTCGGGGAAGAGATCCATGGCCTCGCGGAACACGACGGCATACTCGGCGTCAGTGCAGATCCCGCCCACGGCAGGCTGGAAATCGAATTCGATCCGGAGCGCCTGAGTGAAAACGATCTGCGGGAAATGGCAGCAGAGGACGCAGGTGGGGTCGCGATGGCGCTGCGCAAGCTCAGCTTCCGACTGGAAAGTTCCGGCTGCGAAGCGGGCGCGCTGAAGCTTGAGAAAAAGGTCGGAAAGATCCACGGCGTCCGGCGCGCCACCGCCACCTACCTCGGCAAGGTGCTCTGCCTTACCTTCGATACATCGTTGGCCGCCGAGTCGGATGTGGTCGCCGGACTGGAGCGCACCGGGGCGAAAATCAGCCCGCTAGAAATCGAAAAAACGACCGAAAAGCCATGGCCGGAGCGAATCCGTTCCGGCGACCTCAACGAGGAGATTTCCTGCGGACTCGGCCTGCTGTTCCTCGTCGCCGCTTTCTCCGTGGTGAAAGTTTCCGGAATCAGCTGGTGGACTCACGGGCTCTATCTCGGAGCCTATGTATTTGCCGGACAGGAAGGGGTGAAGTCCGCAATCGCCTCGCTCAGAGAGAAAGTGCTCGATGTCGATGTCCTGATGGTTCTCGCGGCACTCGGGGCTGCGCTCGTCGGTGCGCCTTTCGAGGGTGCCCTACTGCTGTTCCTTTTCAGCTTCTCCAACGTCCTCCAGCGCTACGCCATGGATCGCACCCACCGCGCCATCGAGTCGCTGCTAACCCTGCGACCCGAGACGGCACTGGTGATGCGGGGCGGCGGCACCGTCTCAGTTCCGGTGGAGGATCTGGAAATCGGCGAGACCGTGGTGGTGAAACCCGGCGAGCAAATCCCGGTGGACGGCGAGCTTTCCGAAGGTCGCACACATGTGGACGAATCCTCGCTCACCGGCGAATCGATGCCGGTGGCGAAAACCCCCGGAAGCACCCTCTTTGCAGGGACGATCAACCAGAGCGGCGGCATAGAATTGGAAGTTACCAAGCGCTCGGAGGACTCTGCGCTGGCACGCATGGTCAAGCTCGTCGCTGAAGCGCAGGCGGAGAAATCTCGCACCCAGCGTTTCCTTGAAACCGCCGAGCAATGGTATGCGATGGGCGTGATCCTTTTCACCATAGGCGTGTTCCTGGTGCCGTGGCTGATGTGGGGAGAAACCTTCGCCGAGGCCTTCTACCGCGCGATGACCGTGATGGTCGTCGCCTCACCCTGCGCGCTTATCATCAGCACGCCTGCAACCGTTCTTTCCGCCATCGGCGGCGCGGCGCGGCGCGGCATACTCATCAAGGGTGGCTCGCACCTGGAGCGCGCATCTATGGTCGACATCGTAGCCGTCGACAAGACCGGCACGCTCACGATCGGCAAGCCCTCGCTCACCGAAATCGTTTCCCCGCAGGGCAGGAACGGTGTCCCGGGTGATCTCCCTCAGGAAGCCGTAGAGCTCCTGCGTATCGCCGCCGCACTGGAATCGAAATCCGAGCATCCCCTTGCCCACGCCATCGTCGATGCAGCCGCAGGCCTGAAAACCGAGATCCCCGCCGCCACCGCTTTCCAATCCACAACCGGAAAAGGGGCGGAAGCCACCATTAAAGACAAGCGCTACCTGATCGGCAGCGAACGCTGGTTCCGCGAGATCGAGGCGGACGGCTTCAGTTCTCTTTCCGAACTCTCAAAACCCCTCCAGGAGAAAGGCCACACCTGTGTCTGGCTCGGCCTGCGGGAGGGCGACATGGTCACGGCCATGGCTGTCTTCGCCATGGCCGATACGATACGACCGGAAGCTAGGGAGCTCACCGCCCAGCTCCACAAGCTCGGCGTGAAAAAGGTCGTCATGCTCACCGGCGACCAAAGAGCCGTCGCGAAGACTATCGCCGCGGAGGCCGGGGTCGATGAAATCCAGGCGGAGCTTTTGCCCGAAGACAAGCTCAAGGTCATCCGCGAGCTAAAGCGCGAGGGTTGTGTGATGATGGTCGGCGACGGCGTGAACGACGCCCCGGCTCTCGCCGCCTCCGACCTCAGCGTCGCGATGGGAGCGGCCGGAACCGATGTCGCAATGGAGACGGCCGATGTGGTGCTGATGGGCGATCGTTTGGAAAATATTCCCCTTCTCCTCAGCCACTCGCGGCGGGCGAAGCGCCTCCTTATCCAGAACCTCTCGCTCGCCGCCGGCGTGATCTTTTTCCTCATCATCGCCGCCCTCGGCTTCGCCCTGCCGCTGCCGATCGGTGTCGTCGGCCACGAGGGCAGCACGGTTATCGTCTGCCTCAACGGCTTGCGGCTGCTGATGATCGCAAAATCGGCATAGCCCCCGATCCCTGTTCGAATCACGAGAAATCTGGCATCAAAAGCGCCGCAGGCTCTGGACTGCTGGGATTCTTCATTCCCAGCTCTCACGAGAAGCGTCGCCCATCGCAGCGATTGGTCGCTACCTGCCGACTGATTACAAACACATCAACCCCGAAAGCTGCGGAACACCACAGCAGTCCAAAGCCTGCGGCGCACCCTCAATCCAGCTAGCGGCGCTGGAGCTCGTGGGAGGGGAAAAACAGGCGCGCGATCCCGTTCAGTAGCCCTGCGAAAATCCGGTAGGTAACGAACAGCACCACCGCAACCATCCCGATGGCGACGAACATCACCAACGCCATGAACCCGAGAATGATCCATAGCGGCCACCATCTCGCATCGAGCTGTTTCACCCGACCCTGCCACGTGCCCCACTGCGCCCAGGGAGTTCCCTTCGCGGATTCCTCACGCACAGGTTTCGGCTCCACGGAAACGCCGTCGATTTCGACGACCTCCGCTTCGATGGTTGGTTCGTTGCCACTCATTCCGCAGCGAACTTAGCCTATCTCCCAGAAAATTAAACTGAGAAACCCAGGCACGAAAAAGCGGCACGACGGATCAGCCACAGGGAAAACCCAATAACCCAAAGCGGAGCCAAGGGAGTAAAAACGGCTTATCCGTCGATGAACCCAAATTTTCCTCTTCGATCTTGAAGCGCAGATGAACGCGCGAAGCAACAGAAGGATGATAAAACTCATGCAGACGCTGCGCCACCACGGCTACAGATTTTTCGCAGGCAGTCAAATCACCGGCGCGGAGGGGGTGTGATTTTTATCGGTGTTTCTCACCCGGTAGGGCTGATCCGGCTCGGTCAGCCCACTTCAAAAATCTAGCAGCCCGCCACACCCACACGGAAATGAGATCCCGGGGGGGAAATACGGTGTCTTGCCGTGGCTTCACTCCCTTTCCGGAGATACGGCGCATCCGTTTTTGATCAGGGCCGACCGAGCCGGATCAGCCCTACCATGATTGAATGACTTGGGCTGCGGCAGGCTAATACACCGATAAAAATCACCGGCGCGGAGGGCGACCCTCCGGAGGCCTTCCGCCCGGGGGCTGGCCGGGCGGCCGTCCTCCCGGGCGTCCCCGTCCGCGCCGGCGTCCACCCTCGGGGGGCGACTTGAAGAAAGAGCGATCGGGAGTGCCGCGCCAGCTGCGGCCGATGAAGGGATAGGTATTACTAATCACATAGTAGTAGGTTTCTTCGGGGAATTGCGGCGTGACGCCTTGACGGCCGTTGAACTCGTCGAGGTCGCCCAAGCCCTCGGCGGATTCGAAATCCTCCTCGAAACGGCCGTCGTACGAGCCGCCGGGGCCGTTGGCTTGCTTCGGGCGCTTGCCGGTTTTCAGGCGATAGCTCGGCTTCAGTTCCGTTACCTCGCTTTTCGCATCATCCGCATCCTTGTACCCATAGACGGCGTAGATCGGGAAGCCGTCGGCAGCCCAGCCGACCAGGGTCATGGTATCCTTGGTCGCGCCAAGGCGTTCGATCAAGCCGATGGGCAGGCCGTGGTAGTGGTAGGCTCCGTTCGGCTGCACATGGGCGTGGTTCCGATCCAGGCCGAGATCCATCTGGCCGCTCATCGCCTGATAATGCCAGCCGGAGGAGCGGTCGTTGTTCCAAACCTCCGCGGTACCCGGCTCGAAAGGAACCCCGTTCAGCGCAACACCGAAAAACGAGCGCTGCGGCGGAGTGGGTTTCGCGGCGATCTCCGGCTTGAGCCTGACCCGGAACTCATACTTCTGCTCGGCGAGGCGGTTCGGGTTCCCCCGGTTCGGAAACTGCCCACGGCGTGTGATCGGGCCAACCGTTCGAGCGGATGATGCGGTGGCTTGCGGTTTCCTCGATCTCGACCTTGTGGCTGGGATCGGCGGTCTTGTTTGCTGCGACCCCTCCGTCATGCGAAGGCTTGCCGGTGATGTGCGCGTGCAGGGCGGTGCATGACACCAGCAGGGCGAGCGCGGAGTGGATGCGGGCTTTCATGATGTCTGCCATCATCCGCACCCATCGCGGCAGACACAAGAAAGGGATTGTTAAGAGTCGGTTAAGCCTTTGTGTGTGAAATGACAACTACCTCGGCAGGGCGACGCGAGGCATGGGCACGATGAAACTCCCCAGGAACAATCCCCCGATGAAGCCGCCGAGGTGTGCTCCATGGGCGGTTATTTGATCACCCCCGATGTAACCGTTGAAATCCAGGATCAAGCTGAGGACACCTAAAAGCGCGAGCTGCGACGGGGCGATCGGTCTCGCGACAGGCCAGACATGGGGATTGGGAAGTTGCCAGCGAACGGCCATGGCCAGATAAAGCCCCTCGAAACCCATGACTGCCCCGGATGCACCGAGACAAGGGTTGGGTGCGTCCGCATTGAGCGCGACATGGCAGATATTGCCACAGATGCCGGTGAAAACGAAAATCGGCAGCACCCAGCGTGCGCCCAAGAGCTCCGAGGCAATGGCTGCGAAGATCCAGAGAAACGCCATGTTTCCCGAGAGATGCCCGAAATCAGCGTGCAGCAGAGTGGCCGTGAAGAGAGTGAAAATTTCCTTAGCAGCGCCCATGCTGAAATTTCCGGAACGGATCTCGCCCCATGCGGAAACGATCCCCTCCGGCACGGCGGAGAAGCGGTAGGTGAACCCGTAATCGGCGAAATTCTGCACGATCAACACCGCCGTGATAAAAACGATCAGGCCAAGGGTCAGCCCCTGCTGCCGGAGCAACTCACGCAGTTGGAAAAAGCGGGGCACGGGGCAGAATAATAAAACGGCGACCGAAGGTCACCGCTACGTTACGCGTAGCTGCGGACGGAGAGTTTCACGCTCTCGTATTCGAGCTCCTCCTTGTGGAGCGTCGGGGTCTGGCCGGGGCCGTGGTATTCCCAGGCGGAGACGTAGGCGAAGGTGTCGTCGTGGCGCTTGGCCTCGCCGGGTTGGGTCTTGCCGTCCTTGACCTCCTGGCTGTCCTCGGTGAACTGGTGCTCGCCGCGGAAGTGGCCGCCGCAGGATTCCTCGCGCTGAAGTGCGTCGTGGCACATCAGCTCGCCGAACTCCAGAAAATCGGCGACCCGGCCTGCTTTCTCCAGCTCCATGTTGGCGGTGTCCGCAGTGCCCGGGATACGAACATTGTTCCAGAATTCCTCGCGGATCTGCGGGATGCGCTCGAGCGCCTCGGTGAGGCCTTTCGCGGTGCGCTCCATGCCGCATTTGTCCCACATGACCTTGCCGAGATCGCGGTGAAAGGAATCGACCGTGCGTTTCCCCTGGATTGAGAGGAGCTTGGAAATGCGCTCGCGGACTTCTCCCTCGACCTGCGCGAAGGCCGGATCCGAGATGCTGACCGAGCCGGGCGTCTGGGTAGCGAGATAGTTCGCGATGGTGGTGGGAATAACGAAATATCCGTCGGCAAGACCCTGCATGAGAGCGGAGGCGCCGAGGCGGTTCGCTCCGTGGTCGGAGAAATTCGCTTCGCCCAGAACGTGGAGCCCGGGGATGTTCGACATCAGGTTGTAGTCCACCCAGAGGCCGCCCATGGTGTAGTGGACAGCGGGGTAAATCATCATCGGGCGCTGATATGGGTTTTCGCCGGTGATCTTCTCATACATCTGGAAAAGGTTTCCGTAGCTTGAGCGGATCTTATCCTCGCCGAGGCGCTTGATCGCATCCCGGAAATCGAGATAGACGCCGAGCCCGGTCGTGGCGACGCCGCGGCCGTCGTCGCAGGCTTCCTTGGCGGCGCGGGAGGAGATATCGCGCGGCGCGAGGTTTCCGAAGGACGGATATTTCCGCTCAAGATAGTAGTCGCGGTCGTCTTCACCGACATCGTTGGGATGGAGTTCCCCGGCACGGATCTTTTTCGCGATCTGCTTGGTTTTCGGTGCCCACACACGACCGTCGTTGCGGAGCGACTCGGACATCAGGGTGAGCTTCGACTGGTATTCGCCGGAGACCGGGATGCAGGTCGGGTGGATCTGCGTGTAGCAGGGATTTGCCATCAGGGCACCACGGCGCGAGGCGCGCCATGCGGCCATGACGTTGCAGCCCATGGCGTTGGTGGAGAGGAAAAAGACATTGCCGTAGCCGCCGGTGGCGAGGATCACCGCATCCGCCGCGTGGGTGGAGATCGCCCCGGTGTTCAGGTCGCGCACAACGATGCCTTTGGCGTGGCCGTCGATCTTCACCAGATCGAGCATTTCCGTGCGGGGGTACATTTTCACCCCGCCCTTGTGGATCTCCTTCTCAAGCGCCTGGTAGCAACCGATGAGGAGCTGCTGGCCGGTCTGGCCGCGGGCGTAGAAAGTCCGGGAAACCTGTGCACCGCCGAAGGAGCGGTTGTCCAGCAGGCCGCCGTATTCGCGGGCGAAGGGCACACCCTGGGCCACGCATTGGTCGATGATGTTATTGGAAACCTCAGCGAGTCGATAGACGTTGGCCTCGCGGGAGCGAAAGTCGCCGCCTTTGACCGTATCGTAGAAGAGTCGGTAAACCGAATCGCCGTCGTTGCGGTAGTTCTTGGCGGCATTGATCCCGCCCTGGGCGGCGATCGAGTGGGCGCGGCGCGGAGAATCCTGGTAGCAGAAGCATTTCACCTGGTAGCCGAGCTCGGAAAGGGTCGCGGCGGCAGCTCCCCCTGCGAGTCCTGAGCCAACCACGATGACCGAAAATTTCCGTTTGTTCGCCGGGTTGATGAGCTTGGAGTTCATCTTGTGGCTGGACCATTTCTGCTCCAGGGGGCCGGCGGGGATTTTGCTATCGAGTGACATGGGGATGCGGGGAAAAGTTGTTCGAATCGGGCGAGCGAGTGGCTTCTGGTTAGCGGGCGGGGCTTATTTCACGATGCCGAGAAAAATCGCGAGCGGGACGGAGATGAAGCCCGCCCAGATGATGACGGAGAATCCGAGGGAGATCTTCTGGATCAGTTCGCTGGCGTTTTTCGAACGCAGCCCGAGCGTCTGGAACATTGAGGCCACCCCGTGGCTGAGGTGGGAGCAGAGCAGCGTCATCGCGATGATGTAGAACAGCACCACCAAGAAGGTGAGGAAACTCGGAGCAAAGCCGGCGATCACCATTCCGTAGGGATCCGTTTCACCGAGACCGGCGAGGTGAGAATTCACCCGGACGGTGAAATGCAGCAGGTGGAAAATGATGAACGCGAGTATCGTCAGCCCGGAAACGATCATAATCCGTGATGACTTCGATGCCTGGATGGTGGCCTTGAATTCGTATTCCTGCTTCCTCGCCGCCTTGTTCTCACGGGTCAGCAGAACCGTCGCCCAGACATGCAGTGTGACAACGACAAGCAGCCCGATTCGCGCCACCCAGATCAGCGCCCCGTGGCCTGCATCGTGGAGAAATTCCGCGTATTCATTGAAAGCATCGCGACCCATGTAGATCAGCAGGTTGCCCGTCAGGTGGCCTGCGAGGAAGAGCACCATCGCCAGGCCAGTGACGGCGACGACAAGTTTTTTGCCGATGGAGGATTGCCAGTAAGCTGCGGCGCTGCGGGTAAGGGCGTTCATTGGGAAAGAAAATGGAAACGCGCTAATCTTGGCGCGGCTCCACCAAAAGCTCAAACCCTAATCCCCGAATTTCAAGGAAGAGTTCCTGACCCTCCAATATGGAGCGCGGCTTTCAAACCGCTTGGCGAGGAGCGAGGAGCGAGGAGCGAGGAGCGAGGAGCAAGGAGCAAGGAGCAAGGAGCAAGGAGCAGAGATCAGAGAGCAGAGAGCAGAGAGCAGAGAGCAGAGAGCAGAGAGCAGGGAGCAGGGAGCAGGGAGCAGGGAGCTAAGAGCTTAGACTTTCCGAAGCCTGATCGCGTGGGGCAAAGCCCTTTACGCGATTGTAACAAGTGATATCAGCGATGGCACGTCGACCGCCAAAGCTACCCGGAAAACATCTGATATACACACGCTGCACAAAAAATCCCTTGCTAAATCAAGGCTTTTTCCTCCAATCTCCATAAACAGGTTTCTCGGATATGACTCACTGAGAGCCTACTAATAAGTAGGCTGTTCGGCGGAGAAACAGCCCGATGGAAACTAAATCTGAACCCCTTTCAACCCCGGGTCGCCGGTGAAGCGATGGCCGCAGGATTCAAAGCAATCTCCTAACAGTACATTCCTTCGCTTATCGCCGGCCCATCCCTGAAGATTCATGTATCCGATCTCCTATAAAGAACCGACCGGCGCAGCGACATCTGGAGGTGCATGCCCTTATGCCGCGAGTGTTTTCGACCATGCGCGTAGCTGGCGGGCTGACGAGGCTTGGAAGCTAGTTCAAGCCATGTCGGACGGCTCCGGCGGGATGACGCTGGGCGATGCCGCTCGCCTGGCGTGGCGCGAATCAGTGCGTTGCATAGGACGTCTGCATTGGCGCTCTCTGCAGGTCGTCGACGCCCGCTCGCTGGATGATGCCGACGAGGTTTTCGAGGCCTGTGTCGAGCACCTGCGCGTAGCCACCAACGGTGGTCGCATCATTCCAACGCAGACGGTTTTCTCCCAGTGGCGGGAAGGGCATCCGAGCATTCGGATCTGGAACCACCAGCTGATCCGCTACGCCGGATACCGCCACGCAGACGGCTCGGTGTTGGGCGACCCCATGAACGTGGCCTTCACCGAGCGGGTCCGCTCGCTCGGCTGGGCGCCATCGGCCGACCCCGGACGCTTCGATTTGCTGCCTTTGGTCATTGAGGTGGACGGACGGGTTATCGTCCGCGAATTGCCGCGCGAGGTCGTGCTGGAGGTCGAGCTCGAGCACCCTGAGTATCCTTGGTTCGCGAAACTCGGGCTGCGGTGGCACGCCGTGCCGGCGATCACAGACATGATGCTGGTCACCCTAGACGATGTCTTTCCCTGCGCCCCCTTCAACGGTTGGTATATGGGAACCGAAATCGGTGCCCGCAACCTCGGCGACGCCAACCGCTACAACCTCCTACCAGAAGTGGCAGAGCGGCTCGGATTGCAGCGTGACAGCGACCTGTGGAAGGACCGTGCCCTGCTCGTGCTCAACGAAGCCGTATTGCATTCCTTCGCCCGTGAAGGTGTGCGCATGGTGGACCACCACCAAGCTTCGCGCGAATTCCTCGCCCACTGTGAGCGCGAGCAATCCCAGGGCCACGAAGTACAGGCCGAGTGGTCATGGATCGTGCCGCCCATCTCCGGCTCGTCCACGGGTGTTTTCCATCGCCTTTATCCGTTGCAACCGCGATTGCCAAACTTGCTGCCACAAGTGGAGGCATGGAAAGATCACGAAGGGACAGCTCAAACTGCACCCTTAAGCACCCCTGAGAATAAAAACAAGAATGCCGAACAAGGCGGTGCTTCCAACGGCTAACGCCGTGGCAGACCTTCGACGTTGACCCAGAAACAAAACCCCACGCGAATACCGCAGAACCAATCATGAAAAGTAATTATCTGTCCATCCTCGCCATTCTTGGATCACTCACGGCCTTGGTCGTCACATTTGCACCTAAAGAGTCCTCTTCTTCAAAGGAAGAAGAAACGCTGCGGATCAGGGAACTCACTGTCCGGCTTGATCGACTCGAATCTAGCCTCGCTGGAAGGGCTGCCACGAGAGATGGGAACTCAGCCGGGTCTTCGGCCGTCGACAGGGTTCGACCTTCCGCTCAAAGCGACACAGTTGTAGAGCTTCAGGCACGACAGGATCGTCTGGAGAAGCAACTGAACGAGTATGGAATCATTGAGCGATTTGCGGAGCACCAGCAGCTCGTTGAGGAATCCTATGGAATCGCGAAAGATCCAGATCGGCCCGCGAAAGAGCGATTCGAGGCCCTCAGCCTTCTGCGCGACGAGGGAAGAATTGATGCGGCGGTTGTGGACGCAATGATGGATCTTTGGGATGAGAGTTCTCAGGATGGGAAGCTTGCCCCCTATCATCGCTGGGCTTTGATGGAAAACCTTCGGGGTTCCACAGATCCTCGGTTTCGCGATAACATCCTATCGATGTTGCAGGAGGAGCCGGAAGCCAAGATGGCCGGTCAAGCGATCTCTGCTCTGGAGCCGATGTTGCCAGACCCTGCAGTGGAGGAGTGGCTTGTTCATCTCAGCTCGAACAGCCCAGAGCCAAAAATTCAGCAACATGCGACTACTGTGCTTCAACGAGGGGAAGCACCAGGTAAATAGGGGCCAACAAGACGTCGATCGTAACGCCTGACCCGCCCCGAGTTCCAGCCGTCATGACCGTTCCTCCTTCAACCGGCAGTCGAAGCCGCGCTCTCGGTCAGGCGTAGGATGACTCTGACGTTATGCCAGAAATTGAATACAGAGAAATGAGCATCGAAGATTATGATGAAGTCATCAATCTGATGCGTGCGACTCCTGGCGTGATTGAGCCGGACCCCGGAATTCAGGCCAGAGGCTAAGCTATGATTGTGGTGTGCGGGTGAGGTCTGTAAAACCGAACCAAACACACAAGAAATGAAAGCAAAACGCAGAAGACACGACCCCGAATTCAAAGCCCGTGTGGCGCTCGAAGCGCTCAAGGGCATCAAACCCATTCAACAGATCGCCAAGGATTTCGACGTGCACCCGGTGCAGGTCTCCGAGTGGAAGAAAATCATGGCGGCGGGCGCACCGAGCGCCTTTGCGCCCGGTGCGGGCAAGACCGAGGCGGAGGATTTCGAGCGGGAACGATCCCAACTCCACGCGAAGATCGGCCAGCAGGCCGTGGAATTGGACTGGCTGACAAAAAAGTCGAAACAACTCGGACTGTGAGGGATCGCATCGAGTTGGTGGATAAATCGCATCCCAAATTGAGCATGAGAAAACAATGCAAGTTACTCGGCGTGTCCCGCTCGTCGGTGGCCTATCAAGCTGTCGCCGAGGATCCGGAAGACATCCGCATCAAGCGGTTGTTGGACGAGATTTACATGATCGATCCGTGCCTAGGAAGTCGGCGTTTGAGAACCGTTCTCGAGCGCGACCATGGCCTGAAGGTCAATCGCAAGCGGCTCCAGCGTTTACGCCGTGAGATCGGGCAGGAGGCGATCTGGTGTAAGCCCCGGACGAGCATCCCGGACAACGGGCATCGCAAATACCCGTATCTGCTGCGTAACCTCACCATCGACCGTCCCGACCAGGTCTGGTGCTCCGACATCACCTACGTGCCGATGCCCGGCGGCCACGCATACCTGTGCGCGGTGATGGATTGGCACTCGCGCAAGGTGCTCGGTTGGTCGCTCTCGAACACCATGGGAACCGACCTGTGTCTGAAAGCCCTAGAAAATGCCCTGGCCTCCACCGGGCGTGTGCCGGAGATCTTCAACACCGACCAAGGCTGTCAGTTCACCTCGGCGGAATGGATCGGACGCCTGTCGGATCTCGGCGTGCGGATCAGCATGGACGGTCGGGGTCGCTGGATGGATAACGTCTTCATCGAGCGGCTCTGGCGGAGCGTGAAATACGAGCGGGTCTACCTGTTCGAACACGGCACCGTTCCTGAACTACGCACGAGCCTAGATGAATGGTTCGTCCGCTACAACCACTGGCGGCCCCACCAAGGCCTCGGCAATCTGACTCCAGCCCATGTCTATCAGGCGTCCATCGAAACCCCGAAAGCCGCGTGACCACCCCCGGTGCGCCGAATTTGGGAAGCCTCCGCTGCAGGCACCGCACTCCACTTCGCTACGCTCCGTTGCGTGCTGCGCCTTCCGCTCCAGCTTCCCAAATTCGAGTCCTTCGTCACTCCATCCTTGATCCACAAACCATGATCTCCTATCCCTCAACCGCAACCCGCCACCATAGCTTAATCTAGCCATTCAGTGGTCGGAGTTCGGGGTCCAGCTCAGTCACCACTGCCTCGCCGATTCTGCGACGTGGGATGTAAAAGAAGTGGCGAAAAGTGGGTCGAGGACCTGCCGACGTCCGATGGCTACCGGAGTGTATGACGCGAAGACACAGAAGGTATACGCCTGCTGGTCTGGACCTAGCATGCAACCTCAAGTGGCGGCCATCGATCCGAGTTCAGGCAAAGTGCGGCAAGTCAAAGCTCTCAAGATCCCCGACAAGAGCCAGGACGTTCATGATTACCCGCACATCATCCAGTCGGCAGATGGAGTCCTCCATGTGTTCTACAGCCGGCACAACAGGTCGCTCTTTCAAATCACTGCGCCGAGTCCAAACACGATCGATGGGAAGTGGACCGCTCGCGAGATCGGTTCTGGGCTAAGGGCAACCTATCCGATGCCAATTAGTGACTCGAAGGGAACGATGTACGTCTTCTACCGCGTAACGAAGGGCGGGGATTACCGCCCGATGGCCTATGTCAAGTCGTCGGACAACGGAAAAACCTGGTCAAAACCCATCAAGACCATCGATCACGAAAAGACACGGCGCGAAGACCATCTGGACGAGATCTACATCGGGGCCTTTACTCCCGCCACTCCGAAAGGGCTGGGCGAAGTGTTTCATTGTACATGGACTATAGCGGGTGGAGGGCCCGAGCGGCATGACCACGACGACTATCACAAGAACGTTTACCACGCCTACTTCAGGCCCAGCGACGGTCATTGGCTTTCCGCGGACGGCACGAATCTGGGATCCCTGATCGACGACACGGTGGCCGAGAAGCACTGCAAGGTCTTTGATTCAGGAGCGCTCTACGGCATTAAGCGGAAGAGAGAGCCAATGGACATCGGCTACATCACCAAGGCTGTTTCAGGTCCTGATGGGCACCCAATCGTACTGTTCCAGGATGGGAAGCGGAAGTCTGTGGCTATGGGCCGGTGGACAGGAACCGAGTGGTCCGTCAGTACTCCTGAAGGATTAAATAAACACAAAAGCTTCATGGACGTATACGTCGGCCCAGACGGAAAGCAGCTCTTTGTTATGCTGCCCGCCAAGGCTGGGACGATCGAGACCCTTGTTTCAACCGGTGACTCCAAGAGGTGGATACCGCACAACAAGGTGAGCGTTGCACCAAGCTCTGCAAGAAGCACCGCGATCATCACCCCTCACAGGGCCTTGCAGTTAGTGCAAGAGAGGTGCCGAGACTACAAGGGCACCGGTCGCGTATGGATTGCTATTGAAAACTGATTCGAACAATGCGTTGCACAGAAGACCGAATAGCGTATAGAAGAACAATATGAACTATCACTTAGCTTTGCCTCTTGCTCTGGTTGCGGCCTTGATGATTGGGGGCGTAGACGCAAAGGCGGACGAGGGTTCTTATGACCTCGTGGTTTACGGCGACTCTTCCGGTGCTGTTACGGCCGCCGTCGCGGGTAAGCGTCGAGGGCTCTCGGTCATCCTCGTCAATCCCACAAGGTTTCTTGGAGGCATGAGTGCCAGTGGACTGGGGGCGACTGATTTCCTCGGCAAGCGGAACACGTTCGGCGGGATTGCGTCGGAGTTTTACGATGCGATCGCCTCAGCGTATGGCCAGAAGTTCGTCCGCAGCTTTGAGCCGCATGTCGGGCGATCCGTTTTCGACAAGCTCGTCGCCGACGCACAAGTGCCGGTCGTCTTCAACGAGAAGCTCGACCGAAAAAGCGGCTTGGAGATGGATGGCAAGCGGATCGTATCGATCACGACGCTAAGCGGAAAAACGTTTCGCGCGAAGATGTTCATCGATGCGACGTACGTTGGCGACCTGATGGCTGCCGCAGGCGTGAGCTATACCGTCGGCCGCGAAGCGGAGAGTAAATACGACGAAGACCTCGCGGGTGTTCGGCGGGGAGACAGCGACCCGCGCAAGCACTACACGCAGGGCAACAAGGATCATTTCATAAAGGACGTAGATCCTTACATCATTCCGGGTGATGCTGGTAGCGGCCTGCTGCCGTATGTTTTCAAGATCGATGGTTTGAGGAACGGTCAGGGCGACAAAAAGATTCAAGCTTACAACTACCGTGTCTGCCTGACGACCGATCCGAAGTTGCATATCCCAATCGACAAGCCCTCGGGGTACCGCGAAATCGACCACGAGCTACTGATGCGCAACTTTGAGGCGGGTGACCGCCGCCTGCCCGCGCTGATCGAACCGCTCGCCGGCACTGGATCGAAAGTCGACTGGAATTCCAAAGACGCGGTCGGCAGTGACTACGGAGGAGCGAATTGGGAATATCCGGAGGCAAGCTACGCACAGCGGCGCGAGATCGAGAGAGCCCACGAGACTTACATTCGCGGGTTCTTCTGGACGCTATCGAACAGCCCGCGCGTACCGGAAAGTATTCGCAAGCAGGTCAGCCGCTACGGGTTGCCGAAGGATGAGTTTACGGACAACGGCGGGTGGCCTTACATGATCTATATCCGCGAAGCGCGGCGCATGGTCTCCGACTACGTGATGACGCAGGCTGACGGCGAAGGCAAGCGCTCTGCCAGCGATCCGGTGGGTCTCGGCTCCTTCGGCATGGACTCACACGTGGTGCAATACTACGTTAACGAGAAGGGACACGCCCGACGTGATGGGACAATCTGGCGTTTACCACCCAAGCCATACGGCATCTCGTACCGGTCGATTATTCCGCGCAAGGGCGAGTGTGAGAATCTGTTCGTGCCTGTGTGCTTGTCGGCTTCGCATGTGGCGCATGGGTCGATTCGCATGGAGCCGGTGTTCATGGTGCTTGGCGAATGTGCTGCGAGAGCAGCGGGAATAGCGATTACAGATGGTGTCGCTGTACAGGAATTGGATTACGGTCGACTAAAAGCGCAGCTCCTCAAGCATGGGCAGAAACTGTAGCAGGCCCAATCGGGTAGGCGGGAGGTTCTAACTCCCGCCCCCCACACCACCAGCCATACGGATCCGTAGCACGGCGGCTGGACAACCCGCTACCCGCTCCCCGCTCCCCGCTCCGAGTCGAAATGACCCTCCTGACTACAACCCTTAATCCTGTAGCGGCGCGGCGCTCCCAGTAGCGGGTCCCAGCGCTTAAACGTTCACTCCAGAAAATGAAGACCCTTCGCTACCTCACTGTTCTAGTATCGAGTCTCGTATGCGCTTGTGGCACAACCAATCCTAGACCACCAAAGGCCGAGTCACACGAACCGGATTACTTGAGCTACCGCGACGACCACGGTAATCACCTCGGATGCAGCTGGTATTGTGGTGCGCCGCCTATCAAACTTTCTGCTACGTCATCCTTTCGTGACGGCATCTACTCCTATTCACCGGACAATGCCCACGATGCCAAGAAGGATACTGTGTGGGTCGAAGGTGTCGAGGGCCACGGGATAGGTGAGAGGATCGTCTTCACATTTGATCTATCGGATCGTGAGCGTTACCCGGAGAGCTACCTTGATGACTACCCGGAGCTTGGGATTGACCGTGTATCGATCATCAACGGATTCGCGCGGAACGGGAAACTGTGGAAGGCGAATGGACGCGTCAAGGCACTGAAGGTCTATTTCGATGGCCGATATCGTGGCACAGTTCAACTGGAGGACACAGCTGAACCACGTTCGATCGATCTTCCCAAGATGGCGTTTACGCCGGGCCGTGCCCACGACGTAGCGTTTGAGATTGCCGAGGTTTATCCAGGCACAGAGTATGAAGACACCGCGATAGCCGATTTCTTCTTCAGCGGATTCGGTGTCCACTGAAACCAAAAAGCGAGGCGCAGCACCCAACCACCTGACCCGTTCCGAGTCGAACTTTCACCGTGACTAAAACCCTCAACCCACAGTCAGCGCGCGGCTGCCGTCAGGCGGTTGACGTGCTATAACGTTCGGTAAAAAATAAGATGTTGCAAATAATCCTAAATGCCTTGTCGATCATGTTTCTCGTGGGAGTCACTGTTTCTTGTGATCCGATTGCTAGCACATCATACACATACCGTCCGACCGAGATTTCTGTTTCTGGCATAAGAGAACTGACAACCCCTGCAGCGCGAAAACTTGGCCTCATCGAAGAGTCTCGCGAATCTAAGCTGCTGCACTACCGTGACGAATTCCCCCTGAGCGCTCGCAGACCAGCCCTTTTTCTCACAGTAGATACGAGCGATGCCACGATCGTGATTACGGAAGCTATTACTTTTAAGCATACAGAACGGAAACAAATACTTGTCGATGAACTTAGGAAGGAGCTGCTCAGAGAAGACATCAAGTTACTCCCAATAAAACCGAACAAGCCGGACATGGCGACGCCGAGGAAGCCGCATGATTAAATTGGAGCTTTCTCCGGGCGCGCCATTCCTCTAACGTTACTTTAAAGAAACTAACCAACACCTATATAATTCACCGACCATCCCTTCCATTGTGGCTAGTAGCTCTACTCGCCGTCGCACTCGTTCCACAATCGAGCGATGCCGCCGACTCGCCGCCGAATATTTTGCTGGTGGTCGCCGATGACATGGGCTGGACGGATCTTGGCTCCTTCGGTAGCGAGATTGAGACGCCTCATCTCGACAGCCTTGCCCGGAGCGGCGTTTCTTTCAGCAGCTTCTATACCTCTGTCAGCTGTTCACCGACCCGCTCGATGCTCCTTTCCGGGACGGACAATCACCTTGCCGGCCTTGGTAATATGGGCGAGCTGCTTGCACCCGAGCAGAAGGGGAAGCCGGGATACGAGGGCCACTTGAACGACCGGGTCGTTTCGCTTGCAGAGGTTCTACAGACGGCAGGCTACAACACCCACATGGCGGGGAAATGGCACCTCGGGCACTCCGCGGAGTATTTCCCCCACCAACGCGGATTCGAACGTTCGTTCACCATGGTCAACGGTGGTGCGAGCTACTGGAAGGACATGTCCGGACTGGCTCCCTCCGAGAAACTCGTCACCTACGTCAAGGACGGCAAGGTTTTGGAGAAAGTTCCGGCAAATTTCTACGCGACACGCAATTTTGCGGACGATTTGATCGATTCCATTCGCAAGGATCAAGACAACGACAAGCCGTTTTTTGCCTACCTTGCGTTCACCGCTCCGCATGACCCGATGCATGTTCCGGAACCCTGGCAGAGTATGTATCGTGGAGCCTATGACGATGGTTACGAGGTTCTCAAGGCGAAGCGCACGGCAGGCGCCAAGAAGGCGGGCGTTGTGCCGGATTCCGCTCAAACTCCCAAGCGCCACGCGATGTTGCCGGCATGGGATTCACTGACCAAGGATAAGCAGGCTCTCGAGGCTCGAGGGATGGAGGTCTATGCGGGCATGGTGAGCAACCTGGACTATCACTACGGCCGCGTGGTGAGCTTTTTGAAGGATATTGGCGAATACGACAACACCATCATTTTGTTCATGTCCGACAACGGTCCGAATCCTTGGGTGAGCGAAGACTACCCCGAGAACCGGGGAAGCGAGTGGTTTGCCCAATTCGACAACAGCCTCGAGAACATCGGCAAACCGATGTCACACTATGCCTATGGCATGGGTTTTGGTTCTGCGTGTTCCGGACCACTGGATTTGTTCAAGATGACCGTTGGCGAAGGTGGGATCCGCACCCCGCTGCTGGTTGCCGGCCCCGGAATCAAGCCGGAACAAAAAACCAAAGCCTTTGCCTACGTCTGGGACATCATGCCAACCCTTCTCGATTATGCCGGGATCAAACACCCCGAGTCATATGAAGGGAGAAAGATGGAGCCGATGCGTGGCAAGTCTCTGAAAGGCCTGCTGGCCGGATCCGCGACGTCAGTCTACGGCAAGAACGACTTCATCGGCGGTGAGATGCAAAACGGTAAGTGGATGCGGCAAGGCGACCTCAAGGCTTCGTCAGTTTCTCCCCCATACGGACCAGGAACGTGGCATCTCTACAATGTGTCAACCGATCCTGGCGAGATCCTTGACCTTGCCGGCGAGCAACCGGAAAAACTGAAAGAGTTGCAGGAGGCCTGGGAGAACTACGCTAAAGATGTTGGCGTGGTTCTATCCAAGTAGCCGTCGGGACAAATGAGAAAGCGAACAAGCTGCTGCGTTGAATGCGCAAGAGTAATTTGTAATTTTAGGTTCTTCGGGATTTTTAATGCGTCAGATTCGCGGAGAGGTGCGAGATCCCGCTGGGAAGAGGGCTTTGCGCAATCCGGGCAAAGCAATTTTTTGGAGTCGTGGCTGACATCGATAACCACGCGGGATAGCTCCAGCTCAAGATTGACTTTTGTGACTTTCCAGGGACTGCTGGTGCCGAGAAAAAGCGCATAGTGGCTGTTCAATGACGGGTCAATGCACCCATCCTGACGCATCCCACCGGCCTTCCGAACCAAAAATTCGTGTGCTAAACTCTCCGAAGAACCAAAAAGAAGAAGTTGCTACATTGAGCGCCGAGCAACTGGAAGCATACGCAAGGGTTCATCTTGCTGCAGAACCGACATTGGATTTTAAATATATCGAAGCATGAAGGATGTCGTTCTACTGATTTTGATCCTGTTTGTATCCGGGTGCTCTTCAACGCCGCTGGCTGTTCGGCATTCCGTGGAATCCCAAAAGACCGGAGCAAACCATGTTTACGTCGCAAGCCATGGCTGGCACACCGGATTTATCATCCCCGCCCCCCAGCTCCAGGGAGCCATCCCGGAGCTCAAACAACGATTCGATGATGTGGCGTATATTGAGATCGGTTGGGGCGACAAGGGGTTCTATCAGGCAAAGAAGATCACCGCCGGGTTGACCGTCCGGGCGATATTCTGGCCCACCGAAGCGGTCATCCACTGCGTGGCAATTCCAACCGATCCCGAAGATTTCTTTTCCACTAGCGATGTGGAGAGGCTGTGTTTGAGCGATGGGGAACTCTCGTCCCTCATCCGGTTTATCTCCGAGAGCTTTTCCAGGGATCATCATGGAAACGTCAAGCCGTCGAAAAACGGGCTGTATGGGGACAGCCAGTTCTATAAAGGCGTTGGGGATTATCATTTGATGAACACCTGCAACAAGTGGACTGCAAAAGGCCTTGAAAGCGCAGGCATGGACATCTCACCGACTTTCAAATTGTCCGCCGGCAGCGTGATGGATTACATAAGGGGCAGCCAAGCCGTGAGAGACGCAGTTGGTCGGAACAGGCCGTAGCGACGTGCCGCTGACTGTGAAGATTTTGAGCACGGAGCGTCTTCCCCTTTCTCTATCCTTTGGTGGGCTGAAACCCACTGCGCTCGTTCGATTCACCGCACGCTTCGGTTCTGCCTGCCGATGACCCATGCGGCGATGCCGCAGCAACTGAAGCTGACACCGACGAGGATCCAGCCGGAGAAGCGCATGGTGGCGGCCTGGCGGGAGGTGTATGGGATGGGTTTTTCCAAGGCGAGGAAGACGTGACGAGGCTTCTCGTTGCGGTAGTCGTTGCGGAAAGTCTCGGCCTCGCGGACGAGGAGATCGATGCGTTCGTTGACGAAGAAAGTGTAGGTCGGCTTGGCGTCCTCACCCTCGGGCCAGATCTTCATGGTGGAGACCTCAATGGGCGTGCCGGTGCTGACCATGCTACGGATGCGAACCACCAACTCGCGAGCTTCCTGCTCGGTGTTTGCGCCGGATGCGAGCAGGCGGCGGAGGCCTTCCTTGACCATCTCGAAACGCTCGAGTTCTTTCTTGTCCATTTCATCGCCGTGGTCGCGAGCGCGATCGACCTTGCGCTGGAGGCGGATGCGTTCGATCTCAAATGGGTTCCGTGTTGCCTGGGCGACAAGCATGCCCTCGAAGGCGTAGCGCAGGGGCATGATACGGGCGGGGACCGGGACGCCGCCGTGCTCGCGCTCCAGCTTGGCCTCATCGAAGAGTCCGCGGTTCATTTCCTTGTAGGGGACGAGGGCTCCGGCGAGCAGCATCTGGGGGACGAGGAGCAGCGGCACGGCGGTGAGGGCGGCGCGTTCCGTTTTGACTACCGAGGAGACCAGCAGCGCCATGCCGGTACCGGTGAGGGCGGTAAGCGTCATCCAGATCCAGTGGTAGAGAAGGACGCCCTCGATCTCTAGGAAGTGGTTGCCGACGACGAGATAGGTGAAACACTGCACCCCGGCGACGATGCCGAGGGCGAGGAACTTCGAGCTGACGTAGGAGAATCCGCCGGGCTGGCAGTTGCGCTCCCGGCGTAGGAGGGCGCGGTCGCGGAGGATTTCCGTAGCGGAGTTCGTCAGGCCGAGGAACATCGCGACGGTGACGCTGAGAAAAAGGTAGGCCGGGATGTGGAGTGCGGTGGAGAACTCGTAGCCGCCGGTGGGCGAGGAACGCAGGGTGATCGCGATGAGGGCGGCGAGGAGTGGTGCCTCAAGCAGGGTGCTGTAGGCGGTGCCGCGGTTGCGGAGCTTGGAGACAAGCGAGCGCTCGAAGTGCGTCGCGAAGACGAGCAGAGCGGCGCGCCAGCGGCGGGTGGGAGTGGGTGGCACGGGGAGCCCGCCGCGCGCGGCTTCCTCGATGCGGATCGGCGGGCTGTTGTCGCGCTGGAGTGATTTCAGCAGCGAGATGCTCTCGAAGCGCTCCTGCCAGAAAGTTGGCCGGAAACGGCGTGCCGCTCCGGTGTTGCCACCGTCGCCGATTGCGCTGAGCGGGGTCTCCAATACATCGAAGACGAAATCCGCGCCGAGCGGGGTCTTGGCGATCATCGAGGGGTGCGCAATGCCGAGTTCCTCGCAGGCCTCGCGGAAGTAGCCGACCATGTGTGCCGGGGTGCCGAAGTAGGCCATTTTCCCGCCGCCATCGAGCAATAAGACCTTGTCGAAAAGTCGTAGCACGCTGGCCCCCGGGCGGTGAAGGGAGGCGATGACGATTTTCTCTCGGGCGAGGGTGCGCAGTGTCTCGGCGACGTGCTCGGAGTCTTTGGAGGAAAGCCCGGAGATGGGTTCATCGAAGAGGAAGACCTCCGCCCGGCTGCCAAGATCGAGGCCGAGGTTGAGTCGGCTGCGCTCACCGCCGGAGAGGGTCTTGTCGCCGGCGGAGCCGACCTTGCGGCGGGCGATCCGCTGGAGGCCGAGCTCGGCGAGCATGCTGTCCACGCGGAGGTCGTGCTCGGCGAGAACCAGGCCAGGGCGACGGATCATCACCGCATGGCGGAGATGCTCGCGAACGGTGAGTTGGGGGTTGAGCGCATCCTCCTGCGGCATATGCGCTACGAAGGGGACGAGGCGCTTGCGCTGGTCGTAGAGGGAAATGCCGTTGAGGTTGACTCTGCCGCGAGTGGGCTTGAGCTGGCCGGAGAGCATCGCGAGCAGGGTGCTTTTCCCACTGCCGCTGGGGCCGATGATGCAGAGCATTTCACCGCGACGGATAGCGAAGTCCACCTGGTCGATCGCACGCGCATCTTTGCCGAAGTAGTGGCTGAGACCTTCGACATCGAGGGACTCGATCTGCGTCCTCTCCTCATCGAGAAAGCCTTCGGAAAAGCGGCACCGCACCGCCTGACTGCCGGAAAGCCGGATCAGCGAGCCGTCCTTGAGCGATGCGCGCTGGCGGACGGGCAAGCCGTCGACAAGCACGGTGCCTCCCGCCTCGCGGATCTTGAGTTTCCCGCTGGAACCCTCGCCGTCGTAACGGATGAAAAGCACGGTGCGCGGCGCGAGCTTGGCACCAAGCAGGAGATCCCCCCTGCCGAGTGCGGCGGCGTCGTTGGAGACGATGTATTCCTGTTTCTCTGCCGCGAGCCGGAACCGGCGGCCCGATTGCAGGGCGCGTTTCCGCAGCTCATTGACCGTGAGGCTGAAGCCAGCTGCACCGCCGATGCGCTCGTGGTTGCAGCAAGTAACCGTATCTCCCTTTGCCAGCCAGCCCTTGCTGCCGACGTGAAGCCCGGTGTCCGCCAGCACCTCGACCTCTGCCTCCAGGCCGAAGCGGACGCGCAGCTCGCTGCCGCGGGTCCGTGTCCGCTCAGCGATGAGTCCATTGTCGCCCGCCTCAATGAAGAGCGAGGGCATGATACCCATTTTCCGCACATCGAGGAAAAACCGGAGGTCGTCGTAGGTCATCAGCCAGCCGGAAATGACGAGTTCCTGGCGCTCGCGCACTCGCATGAATGCCCCGGTGGCGAGCGATTTCCCTCGCACCCAGAGCGGCGGCGTACCGGTGTTGCGCAACAGGATGAGATCCCCGGCGCGGTAAATCCGGAACTCCTGAGCCCCGGCCGCGGGGGGCAGGGCGACGTCCGGGTTTTTGCCACCGAAGATCAGCCTTTCGAAGGGAAGTTCCGCATCCACCGCGGCACCGTTCTCGCCGCGCATTTCGCGCAGGATCGCGGTGCCCGTCTCCGGCTGACCAAGGCGCCGCATGAAAACCTCGAAGCTCGCACGGCTGCGCTCCGAGCGGCCCGCCGCATCGACGAGCGTGAAAAGCTGTAGGCCGACGGCGAGCTTGCCGGTGTCGTCGAGGCTTTCGCGGAGCTCCGTGGCAAGGCCCTGCATCGGCTTCGGGCTTTTCACTGCACGCCGCAGCCGCCGCGTGAGCCATGCGTGATCCACCTCTGGGAAGGCGCTGCGCAGCATGTCGAGAATCAGGTCCGCCTCGACTGCGCTGAGCACGTCGTCGAGCGTGGCGAAGGCAGCAAAGGCATCGACAAGTGCGCCGACCTGCCCCTCGGCGCGTTGCCCAAGCCTCCCATAGCGGCCGGAGCCCGGCCTCCAGCTCAGAAGATCCGCCAGCCACGTACGTTTCCGGGAAAGCTCCGTGGTGTTCCCACTGGCCTCTTTCGTGTTCTCGCCGTCGCCTTCCATCCGGGGACATTTCCGCTCATGGGCCGCGGCTTTGCAATCCGCATCTTCAGTCCTTCGTCCAGATGCGGGTGTTGAGATCCAGCGTCTCGGTGATGTGGAGGATAATCATCAGCCGAACCAGGAATCCATGGAGGATCGTCACGTCGCCCGGCGGGTAAGCCATGTCTGGCTCAAACCAGCCCATGGGTGCGGATTGAGGACGCAGGGACATGGCGGGGTATTTCGGTCATCGCCGCGCTGCTCGCCCTGACACTCACCTACCGCCAGCGCCCGGCGCTCATTGCGGCCCCGGTTGCGGGGAAATCCGCCATCGCTGCGCTCGCTGGACTCACCTGTTTCTTTACCACTATCTAGGCGACGCAGATGCTCGTCTGGCGCTTTGGCTGGAAACCGACCGCCGTGCTCTGGATCGTGCTCGGCTTCACCTACGTCAGCGCCGGGCTGTGGCAGCGTCTCCACATCCTGCGCGTATGCGGCTTCGCGCTGCTTGTCATTTCTTTCTGCAAGCTCTTCGCCGTGGATGTCTGGGATTTCACCGCCTTGATGCGCGTGGTTTCCTTCATCGTCCTCGGCGCGGCGCTCATCCTGCTCGGACTCTTCTACAACAGGTTCGCGGAAACCATCAAGGCGCTGCTGGATGATGAGCGGGGGACGAAGCAATAGGGAGTGCGGCTTTTCAAGCCGCTGCCTGAGGGCTGGTATACATCCTCGGCATGCGAAATACGCCTCTTTCGGGGGGCGGGTGATTTAGGCGGAGCGCTAGATAGCGGCTTGAAAAGCCGCGCTCCATATTACACGCCTAGCATCAGGGAGATGTGCTCGGCGGTGAGTTCGCCCATTGATTTACAGTCGCGGAAATCGTTGGTGCCGTGCATGCGGTCGAGTTCCATTGCCAGCCTTTCGACATGCGCTGCAGGAGCGATTTGCTCCCGCCGCATGACCCCGAGCAGGGCGCGGAGGCGAGTGGATTCCACCTTGGCGCGGCGCGCCATCTGGGAGTGCTCTTCGTTCACATATTGGTCGATGGATTTCCGGTTCAGCACATCGAAGGCAAGGCGGGTGACCGGGCGGTTCGAGTTGAAGCGGAAGGCGAGGTAGATGTTGCCATTGCCCTCGTAGGACTGCTGGTCGAAGTCGATGGGTCGCACCCGATATTGCACCTCTTCGAAGTCCGGTGTGATGTCGACGACGTAGTTGACGCTGCGCATGTCGCCGAGCAGACGGATGAAGGAGCGCTCGGTGAATTTCGTAAACTCCTTGGCGATGCGGACCTTGTTGAGCTTCGGATCCGGTAGGTAGTCGCGCAGGAAAACATCGCCCGGGACACCGGCGATGTGCTCCTCGATGAGGGTGTTGCCCTTGATCATGTAGTTGATCCGGTTCGGCGAGAGGATGTGCTCCAACTCGAGGCCGTAGATGCGCGAAGCATCCGCTTGCTTCACGTAGAAGTAGTCGGAGTTGTCGTTGAAAAGGTTGGTCACGCGGATTCGGAAAGGCTTGGAGTTGCCGAATTCCCCGTAGTCGATGCGATCCACCCGGAGATGCTCGTGCTCGATGGCGTCACGGCCGATCTTCAGCTCGCTGTAGATCCGGATCAGCCGCGGCCTGATCTCGGCGAAGACTTCAGGAGGATACATCACCGTCAGCCACAGGGTCTCCCTGCCTTGCGGATCCTCGTAGGACACCGCACCGGTGAAGCGCGTCAGCTCCGAATAGACGCGGGGGATGTCACGGAGGCGGTCGAAGTGGTAGAGATACTGCCGCAGCGGCGGGGAAACCGCATACATGACTTTTCGCACCGGGATCATCTGGGGCGAAACTTTAAACTCTAAACCCTAAACTCCAAGGCTCATCTGAAATCCACGTTTTCCTGTGGATCGGGCTTTCCCCTTAAACGGAGAACACGGAGGCAAGAAAAATTAAAAATCTCAACTTTCAAGGAAGAGTAAGAATTTCCAGGCAGTGTCCTCCGTCTTCCCTCCGCTTCCTCCGCTTCCTCCGCTTCCTCCGCTTCCTCCGTTTCGATAGAAAGCCCGAACAGCCACCCCGCCACTCCACAAAAAAAAGCCGGTTCCCTCAGGAACCGGCCTCTTCATTAGAATTTAAAATTTA